>ENA-UOOR01000662-UOOR01000662.1-fermentation-metagenome-genome-assembly--contig:-NODE-662-length-46720-cov-15.210436_pt1 | contig 46720 bp, 46 predicted proteins | sample MGYA00245780_ERZ724029 | MGnify/ENA primary metagenome ERZ724029 (study PRJEB28704, sample SAMN03018315) | fermentation metagenome | biome: anthropogenic terrestrial biome; feature: soil; material...
TATTTATACAGTTAAGAATAAACAACTATATTTAACTTTCAAGGATCATTATATTTTTTCCAGTTAATTTGTGGATAAATGTCGATCAAGTCCGAGGTTTGTAACTGGAAATTATTAAACTTAAACCTCACAAGTACTATTATACGAGGAGAAGTTGAAATGAAACAAAAAAGAATATATGTAACAAAAATATTTTCATTTGAGGCAGCTCATAAGCTAATCCATTATGAAGGCACATGTCAAAATTTACATGGTCATTCCTATGAGCTAGAGGTAACAATTTCCGGAAGCATTAATGACCGTGGAATTGTTCTTGATTTCAAAGATTTGAAAATGATTGTAAACAATGCTGTTGTTGATCGCTTAGATCATTCTTACTTAAACGACGTCTTTGATTTTGAAGATACTACAGCAGAAAACATAATCAGTTTTATATGGGACGAATTACGTAATGCCCTTCAAGAAAAGCATAATGCTGCAAATAACTTGTGTCTTGAACGTGTTCGGCTGTATGAAACAAAAACATGTTATGTAGAAATAAATAGAGAGAACGAGTTATGAAAATAATCGAAATTTTCAAATCAATACAAGGAGAAGGAACGCGAAGTGGTATTGCCACCTCGTTCATACGGTTTTATGGATGTAATTTGAATTGTTCGTGGTGTGATACCAAATATAGTAACGATGAAACACAAGCATATGAAGCCTTGCCGGCAGAAATTGTAGGCCAAATCAGATTGCATGGGACAACCCATCTTTGTATAACAGGAGGGGAACCACTTCTTTCAGAGAGAGAATTATTTGACTTATTAGATTTGATATTAAAAGAAAATATTATTGAAGATGTTGCAATTGAAACAAATGGTTCTTTGAATGTCGCGGAGGTATGCCAATACCGCAAAGACAAATCCCAAAAGATATCAATTATTATAGATTATAAATTAAATAGTAGCCAAATGACCGCCCAAATGGATGAAGATAATTTTTCTCTTTTAAGTGAAACTGATGAACTAAAATTTGTAGTTGCATCGAAATTAGATTTTCTACAAGCACAGGAAATTTTAAAGAAATATTATAAAAAAGGCATAGTTTTATTTAGTCCGGTAATTAATTTATTTTCACCTGCTCAATTAGCGGAGGAAATTTTATCTTGCAATGATTTTTCTTGTAAATTAAGTCTACAAATCCATAAATATATTTGGCCGAGCGAAATCAGAAGTAAGTGATGATTAAAACAATTTTTTTTGACATAGGCCATACATTGGTGAACATATATCCGGTAGACAAGAAGAATTTATTTCAATACTTTTATGAACAAGTTATTAGCAATAAAAAAAGCTTAAATTTTGAGCAAGCCGCTATCGCCAGTGAAATATATTACCAAAAGAAATGTAAATACAGTTTTTTCAATAAAGAAAAGTTTTGGATAGAATATTACTTAGCCGGATTTAAAAGCACCGGGTTTTCTATAAATGCTGCCTTACCTTTAGCAAAACAGATATATTGTGAGTCAATGAATGTCAAGAAAAAATTGAACTTGATAAAAGGTGTAAATGAAATATTACTTGAATTGCGAGATAGGGGTTTAAATTTAGGTGCAATTTCTAATTGGAGTAAGAATCTTGATGATGACTTAGAAGAATTAAAGATAAGAAAATATTTTAATATTGTTATTAATTCTGAAAGTGTCGGGACAGAAAAGCCAGATCAAAAAATATTTTTAAAGGCTTTAACAGGATATTCTCTCGACGAAACTATAATGGTAGGAGATTTGTATTATATGGATGTTTTACCGGCATTAAACTTAGGTATGAATGCAATTTTATATGATAGTATAAATTGTTTGCAAAAAAAATTCCCCTGCAAACGCATCACAGAACTTGAAGGGCTATTGGAACTGTTGAGGTGAACATATGGATTTAATTGTAGCTGATTTAGATGGAAGTATTGTTAGCAATAATAAAATTTCCGCCAATGACATCCAATCAATAGAATATTGGGTATCTAATGGAAACTTTTTTACTATATCTACAGGAAGGCCGTTTAGCAGAACAGCAAAATTTATTAACGAGTTAAAAATCAATTTACCCATTACGCTATGCAATGGCTCCGCAATATATAAAGCAAATCAAACGTTGGATATACTGGAGAGCATTAGTGCCAATGATGCCAAATTTATATTGAATCTTTTAGAAAATAGACATACTATTGAAAATTGTATTATTTATTATGGGTATGAGACTCAATTTTTGCATGCAAATCAGCAATTACGCCACAAAGTAGCCGAGTGGAATATTGAGCATAGCTATATAGATGAAACACAAGAGATTTTTAATGAACCCATATTAATGATTTCGTTTTATAGACCAAGTGCTGAAACAACAAATTTTCTTCATCACTTTTTTGAAAGTTTCAATATAGAATTTTCATCTGGAAATTATGTTGATATTTTGCCAAAAGGAATTAGCAAAGGAAACGCCCTGAAAAAAATCCTTCAGAACCATGCTTTTGACAATGTATACGTTATAGGCGATTCTATTAACGATTTATCGATGATTTTTGATTCTAACAAGTTAGTTGCTGTTGAAAATGCTGTTTATGAGGTTCATGAACAAGCACATATGACAATCGCTTCAAATAAAGATAATCCTGTCAGTGATTTGATAAATGTAATAAGGAGAAATAACCATGGGAACGTTTAATGAAAAAATAGTTCAAGAGGCTATCTACAATTTACTTGTAGGCATTGGTGAAGATCCCAATAGAGAAGGACTTGTTGAGACACCGAGTAGAGTAGCGAGAATGTACAAAGAGTTGTGCGCTAAAAGCATTCCTGAAGAAAAAACCACTTATTTGGATAAGAATTTTTCTTCAGGTAAAAATGAGTTGATGATAATCCAGGATATTCCGTTATATTCATTCTGTGAACATCATATCATGCCTTTTCATGGGAAAGTACATATCGGGTATAATTTGGATGGCAAAATAATCGGATTGAGCAAAATTTATAGAGAAGTGGAATATTTGTCCGGAGGATTACATGTCCAAGAAGACCTAAATGGCAAAATATTTGAGTCATTTATTTCATCATATGAAGGAATAAAACTCATTGTATTAATTGAAGCAGAACATCTTTGCGTTGCTATGAGAGGAATAAAAAAAGAAAATTCAAAATTTATAACCATTCGCAAAACAGAAAATATATCCGCAGATGAATTGGATTATTTTTTGAAAATAGTGAGGTGACCAGCTATTAAGCTAATGAATTCACGTGAAATAATCAAAAATGCACAATTAAATAATTATGCCATACCTCAGTTTAATATTAATAATCTGGAATGGGCAAAGTGCATTTTAAGCGTAAGCGAAAAAAAGAAAAATCCTATTATACTTGGCGTTACTAAAAATGTCATAGAATACATAGGCGGCTGTAAAACTATAGTGAATTTTGTCAATGGGTTGATATTTGATTTGAAAATTACAGTTCCGGTTGTGTTACATTTAGATCACGGTCGAACACTCAATGATTGCATACAAGCTGTCGAAGCTGGATTTACTTCAATTATGATTGGAACTGATCAGTGTGAAACCATGCAAGAAAAGATTGAATTAGTTAAAAGTATTGTTGAATACGGGAAATCGAACGACGTGACGATTGAAACCGAATTAGGATCATTCGATAAAGAAAATTCCGTTTTCTGCATTGAAGACTGCGTAGAAATGATAAAAAAGACAAATGTTGATGCTTTCGCTCCTGCGTTGGGTTCAAAACATGGAATGACAAAATGCAGCGTTGATTTCAAGCAAATGGAAAAACTATACAACCGTATCAGTATCCCATTGGTTTTACATGGCGGCAGCGGCTTAAGCGATGACGATATTGAAAAGGCCATTTCATACGGATGCTGTAAAATAAACATAAATACAGAAAATATGGTACTTTGGACAAATGGTGTGCGAAAATATTTGCTTGATAATCCGAATGAGTTTAATCCGCGAAAGATAATTAGTGCCGGAATCACTGATATGTCAAATAATATCAATCATCGAATTGATGTTATATATAACAAAAAGTAGAAAGGTTCTATGAAAATGAAAAAAATTGCGATTAGCCCCGAAAGTGAATTTGTGCTTCAATTGGTACACTATCTGGAGCCCGATTATAAGCGTATAAACGAATTAATTGAGCTTGATCTTGATTGGAATCAAATCTTGGGTATATTGAGTTTCCACCGAATTGCGGGGTTGGCTTATTATGTCCTCAATAACGACAATATTGAACATAAAAGACTTCATAGGCCGATAATGTTTGGGCTCGGTATGACGTTTGATGCTTTTTATGCCAGAGTTAGTGCCATGAACCATTACATATTGGAACTGAATGACATTTTGGCTGAAAAATCAATAAAATGCGCCTTTTTGAAAGGATCTTTGCTTTCAAATGTCATTTATCCCTGGGGGTGCAGAGCTTCAAGCGATGTTGATATTTTAGTAAATGCATCTGATATTGATAATGTCGATATCATTTTAAGAGATTTAGGATATCAACAGGGCGAATATGACTTTGTAAACAGGAAGGTTATAGAGTTTAACAGGCGCGAGTTAGTGTACCGCAGGATGAACTGGGGTGAAATTGCTATGTATCATAAAACAATAAATGAACCCTGTGCTGGAAAGGTTTCAATTGATGTCAATTTTTCATTAGATTGGCATCCATATAACACGCAGAATACCGTTGAAGAATTCCTAAATAATATTATGTTATATAAATCGGATATATCAGATGTTTCAATTTATTCTCTGCAAAAAGAATTGTTTTTACTACAACTATGCATACATGCTCACAAAGAAGTCAATTTGTTTAGAATGGTTGAAACTATGCAAGATTTGGAACTATATAAATTTATCGATATTTATACTTTTATTCAATTGGATTATGTTAAGTGGGATAAATTTATTTATTTAGTCAAGCGTTATAATTTTGAAAAGGAATGTTATCTTGTATTCAAGTACATAGAAAAAATGTTTTTCAATATAAAAAGCAATAAAACATTAAAACAGTTGCTCAATGCATTTGATCCCAAAGAATATGAATATATGAATGAAGTTTACGATCCGGCTACACCCAATATAAAATATGTGTGGACGAATAGTTTGCTTGATCGATTGTTCAATCCCAATCATATAACCTTTTTGAAAAAAATTGAAAGCGAGGTGACCACGCAATGATTGGCTTGAACATTGATAAATATTTTTATGCGGATACTCTAGGTATCTCATGTGTAGAAAAATCTCTTTTAGGTTATTTGCGCTATTTAAAGTTTCCATATCAATGCTTGTTCTATGAAAGTTATATTGATGCAAATGCTGTGCTAAACGATTTCATAAATAATAAAGCTTCTTATATTACTTATTCTGGAATTAGAAGACTACAAGATGTGGCTAATGATATACAGCTTGCAAAAACTACATATTTAGAAAAAGCATTTGATGAGATGTTAGATATAGCACATGATGAATTAGGGAAAGAAATTCCATTATTATTGCGCGTGAAAACAGATAAATTACCTAATGCAAAATTTATTCCATGGGCTGATGAACATTTTATTTTGTTATATAAAATGGATGGTGTATTTTTTTTACTTAACCAATACCCTCTTTGTGAATATAAGATGTCTCGAGAGGAACTATTCAATGTATATGACGGAGCTATCCTGACGATCAGTGTTAAGCGTGGCTTTGACAAAGAACAATACAAAACGGTAATAAAATGTGGAATAACAAAAATAAATGCATCAAATGGAAGCCATTTTGACTATGAAATAAATAATAATATCGAAAGCCTAAAAAATGCAATTGGTATTCTCAAAATGTCACGAACACAGGTAATGGGGTGGGCAAAATGGATTAATGCTTATTATAAATACACATACTTCCCGCAAGAAAGCATCTCATTATTATCGCTAATTGTCGATAACATGACCAAATTATATACAGCGATTGAATATTATAAATTCAGAAAGGACAATCTCCAATATATTATTGATTTATTAAAAATCATTATGCAAGAAGAGAACTCATTTAAAAAGCAAAATATTAATTGTGAGGAGAACAAAAATGAATATTGATAAAAAAGTGCGGGATATAATTGAGCAATACATAACTACAGATATTGGAATTTCTGATGTAAATGTGGACACTTCATTTAAAAATGATCTTGGAATAGACTCAATATCTATAATCCAAATACTAATACTTTTGGAAGATATATTTAGTATCGTTTTTGAAGAAGAAGAAATTAATGGACTGCGCGAATATGGAAAATTAATTGATTGTATTAACGAGAAATTGAGGTCATGACCAATGATAGAACATGGGAAGATTGAAATCGTAACATCAGTTATTGAAAAAGAAACAATAACTATTCAACAGGCTTTAATAATAGAGCCTGTTGAGCTTGATATTGAATTTAAACCAAGTGCACTAAATTGTAGTGTGGATGATTTTAACTTTATATCATTGGCTGAAATAAAACGATACCCTCCGTATCTTTCCATTGAATCTAAAGAAGCATACTTGTTTTTTAATGTAAAATGCATTAATAAGGGGAATTTTGTCCTTCGTTTTGGAAGGTCACTACATATAGCAGGGTGGGTAAACAATAATTTCGTCTATTGCGCAAATACAGATAATCAAAAAGATATAAAGCTTATGAAATTAAATCAAGGAGATAATTATTTTTTTCTACAAATAAAACATATTGAAGGGATAAGTCTACCTATCAATTTCACACTACGCATTGATCCATACGAAACATTGATGCAATCGTCGGAATGGGAATTGCTCGAAGATTATTTTGAAGAAAATGTTACTAATAAAATAACATTGATGAGATGTAAGACAAACAATTGTGGTAAATTTAATTTTTATATAGTTCCTCTTGATTACTCAAATTCCATGAAAAATGTAAGTTTTAATTTTGAGATTCCAGATGGAAAAAATGTATTATTACGAACAAAAGCTAAAATCTATGAGATTATTTCATATGTCCATCAGGAAAACAAGATTGAAAGCACTTTTATGCACATTGATGTCAACTATGAAATAAATTCTACTTTACATGTTAAAAGAGATATATTCTTATTGAAAAAAAATCTTGCAAATCTCATCGAAACAAGAAAAAAATGGTTGAACAAAATATGTTTGAATAGAGAAGAATATGATCTGCAATTGCCGGGTTATATTAATCAATATAAATATATTCCGGAGCTCACTGATGATATTGATTATAAAAACTTCGTTTACAATGAAATAATTAAAAGCCAACAATGCAACCTGTCAAGGGAAACGTCAAATTATATTGAATGGATAAAAGCAGAAGGTGGACTTTATCCAATTTCATTTTATTTAAAATTAGACAACTCTATTTACACATATTCAATTTTGCTGCCTGATAACTATGATAGTTCGCATCAATATCCTCTAATGGTTGTTTTTCCGTATTTTGATGATCGTCCTGATTTATTAGGAACGATGTTTTTCAAAAAATATAACGATCCTATGATTGAAGATTTTATAAGTGTTGTAGTGAATCCTCTCGGTCACACAATGGGGTCTTACATGGGCGATACGGCAGTAATGGACTGTATAAATCATGTGAAGAGCAATTTTTCTATAGACGAAAATAAAATCTATGGAATGGGTTTTTCCCTTGGCAGCTACACAACATTTACTATAGCTCAAAACTATCCCGATTTATTTGCAGCACTGTTTATTTGCAGTGGCGAATACATATCAAAAACCATTGAAAATATTAAACATATTCCGATGGTCTATATCTCATCAAATTCAGATCAAAATTTTGCCAAACAAAAATATGATGAGATTAGTAAATATGATAGTTTTAAAAATGTGATTTATTATAATACTCAACATGACTATCATAGAGCTCTAAGCTTATATTTTACGCACATTTGTAAAAAAACCATTTTGTATTTACTGTCTCATGAAAAAACTCAACCAAATAAACTTACATTAAAAATGCAAAGAATGAAATACAATAAAGCGTTTAATGTTGAAATTTTAGAATCTAAAAATTATAAGAATCTAAGCTCTGTATCATATGAAATAATTGATAAGCAAATCAATTTACAGGCTATCAATGTTAATAAATTTCGATTGAATATATCGGAAGAGTTTAAAAAAAGATTTTCTTCTATTAATGTGCTAAATAATAACGTTCCATATTTTGATAAAGAAAATATGGATTTTGTTTTTAAAATTAGTGATTCTGAAAATATTAAATATAGAAAATATAACCCGGAAAAAGATAGTGTACTCGCGCTACAACATATAAATATCGGAACACTATATGTCTACATGAATGCAATGGAAGTTGTTTATAGTCAAAATGAAAACGATATTGTTGCCTTGGTTCGCAAATTTCAAAATCCAGTATTATTTATGCAAAATGATCCGCACATATCTGTATCATATCCTGAAAGATATACATCATCGTTAAAAGATGCTCTAAGCCAAAATAAAAATCTCATCATCATTCAGTATGGTGGCAAAGCCGAGCTCATGGAACAGCTAAAAAGTCATTATAAACTGAACTTTGATTTTCACGGTTGTTATTTTGATGGGGAGTACCATGAAGGAGATTATAGCATATTAAAACTTTTTCCTCATCCTTTTAACGCTGACAATAGAGTTTTATTAATTTATGCAAATGCAATTGATCAGTTTAAAAGGAATATATATTTAAGACGAGTTTCAATACCAAGCTACACATATGGATTACATCCTTTGAATGAGGACAGTATTATCTGTTTTAACAACAAATACTATTCTGATTCAAAACCATTAGGGAGATAATTATGAAATTTTATGATACAAATCCAATCACTGGTGCAATGGAAATAACTACTAAAATTGGTTGCCAAGTTAATTGTCGTTGCTGTCCGCAAGAATCATTTGTGAAGAAATATAAGGAAATATATCCGGACGATCCAACGAGTCTGACGTTTGAATCTTTCAAGTCCTATATTGAGTCAATTCCATCAGAGGTGAGAATTGAGTTTTCCGGGATGAGTGAACCATTTTTAAATAAAGATTGCCTAAAAATGATTTTGTATGCTAATAAAAAAGGACATCCCATTGGTATATATTCCACATTAGTTGGCTTAACAGTGGATATATTAAAACAAATAATCGATATAGAATTTGATGTGTTCTGTATTCATCTTCCGGACTCTGATTTCAATACAAAAATTGATATAAATGAAAATTATTTAAATGTTTTAAAATCAGTCATAAATAATGTAAAAGGTTATAAATACTTTACGTTTCAAGGTAATGATGTCAATCATAAAATAAAAAAAATGGTGTTCGGGAAATTCCAGTTTTCTAACATTATCTATGATCGTGCAAGTAATGTTGAAAAAAGCAAAGATTCTTTAAAAGGAAAAATTAAATGCGGCAGCGGATGCAAAGACAATGTGCTTTTACCCAATGGCATTATTCTTTTGTGTTGCCAAGACTATGCTTTTAAATATGTACTGGGTAATATTAATGAAAAGAGTTATGATAACATTTTAACCGGAGAGACAATGATGCAGATTTTTGGGTTAATGGATAACGATGAAAGTAAAATTATGTGTAGAAATTGTTTTTTTGCTCATCCGGCTAATATGGACATATCCGATCCGACGGAGCAAATGTTGTTAGATCGAAGTATTGATATGCAATGGAAGTTACTTGAAACTAAAAATTTGTTAAGATATTTGAAAAATGAAAATGTTTCTATGAAAAAAAGATTGCTGCAATACGAGGGGAAACAAACATGAGAGAATTAGAAAACAGATTGCTGATATTGCTATCTAACATCAGACTAAGCGAAAAAGAAACCGATGAAATAATCAGTATTCTTAAAACCCAATCAATTGATTGGCGATATGTGATTGACATGTCGTGCGCTCAAGGGATTAACGGAACGATTTACTATCATACTAAATTATTGAAGGATTATTTTCCACGTCGGATAATTTTACAATACAAGTATTTTAATAAAGAAATAATTAGCATTGAAAGCGGACAGTATGATGAGTACAAAAAAATATATTCTGATTTTATTAAGAATAATATCCAGCCAGTAATATTAAAGGGCTTTTCTTTTTCAAAGTATTTTTATCGCCTTCCTGGGATAAGAGTCTCAAAAGATTTGGATATTCTTATTCCAACTGATTGTTTATCATTAGCAGGGACAATTTTAGAGTCGCATGGATACATCGAAAAATGCGACATAGAGAGTCCCAAACATCATGTCGAAGCTTCTTTGACCGGAAAATACAATAAAGACAGTATATATTTAACATCAGCGCATGGTTACTCGAAATATATAAATAAAAAAAACAATATGTTCATTGAGTTACATCATACTTCTTTTTACTTTGGTGGCCTCGATTTAACATTTTTACATAATAATAGGATCATTGGCGATGATGGAATACCTCATCTCGAGTCTGTTGATATGTTTGTTTTTTCTTGTGTTCATTTTTGGCAACATTACCGCAGTAAGATGGATACCGCGGCATTGACATTAAGATGCTTTTCCGATATTAAAGAAATGTACCATTTAGTTGAGGAGCAAACTAAAATTGATGAATTAATAAATAGATGTAAAAATTATAATTTGCTAGAACTGGTTTGCCAAATAGTATCAACAATGAAATATTTAGTCGGCGGACAATATGATCATCGTTTGCTGTCTAACGAAATCTTAACCACTTATGAAAACAAATATTTTAAAATAAACACATTAGAGCCTGAGTATTTTTTTGACAAACATAAATTAGCTTCAGAATTAAATGAAAAATATTCGAATCTTTCTGAATCTATAAAACCGCCATCAATTGTTGATGCTGCATATTATAAAAATTCAATTGAAGAATTTTGGATTGATATCGTAGATAATGATATAGAGGTTTTCTCCAGCGGTAGCCCTAGTCGGTTCTTATTTTTCACTAGCCATATTTCATCTAAGTTTAGCTTAAATTGTTGTGAAACTAACATTGGGTTTGCTTTTCGTTGGAATCACAATGAATTGCTCTTATATGTTAAATATTCAGGAAAACATAAATATAGTATTGATGCTGATAAAATTCATTTTGCAAGTTCATATTTGAAATTGAAATTATTCGATAGTAACAACATTGAAGTTTATTATATACAACCTAACGTTAACAAGGCATGTAATTTGTTTAAAGTGAATTCGGATATAAATGAAATCGTAGCGTCGGTTGGAAGCGTTTATGTCAAACAATGCTTATATTACTTTGAGTGCGCCGTATCTATTCCTTGGCAAGAACTAAAACATTCTCCAATGAATGATGAAAGAATCAGATTTGATATTGCTGGTTGTTATTTTGATAATGATGATTTAAGCAAACAATACGAAATGAATTTTTCAGAAGGAAATGGCTATAGTGGCGAATATGATTTTTCCAATAAATATATACAGTTGCAGGCAAATGGAGAAATGACATGAGTAAATTAATTTGTTTGAGTGGACTGGACGGTTCGGGTAAGACTACGCAAGTTGAACTTTTAAAAAATCATTTTCAATCGTATGGTCTGCAAGTTGGCGAGTTACATCTTAAATATGTAGAAATATCAATGCCAAGAATTAAGGAAAGAGGTAGAAAATATATTGAGGAAAAGAAAATTACGGATCCTGATACTGTTAGAAATGTTTTTAGCGCAATAAATTTTGTTGAAAAGGTTAAGTTTTCAATTTTACCTTCTTTAAACGAAAATGATATAACCATCGTGAACAGATATATTGATTCGGCAAAATGTTATCATTACTTAAAAAATGGTCTTTCTGATTATGTTAATGATATTTATGATACCCTACCTTCACCTACCTTTAACTTGTTTATTGATGTGCCACCGGAAGCTTGTTATGCTCGTATAGAGTCAAGGGAGATTTTCAATGAATTTGAATCATTAGAAAATTTAAAGAAAGCATATGAGTTTTATAAAAAGAGTAAAGAGAGTTTTTTATGGATTGATGGGCAAAGTGATAAAGAGTCTGTACTGCAAAGCATTATTAAAAATATAGAGTTAAAAAACGGGGAAAGTATTTTATGAAAACATTATTTAGGGCTTACAATAGGTTGATGGGGATATTATTTAAAGAAGCTCCACTGACAGTAATCATGACAATTTTAATGTCTGTTGTTGTTGGAGCTATCCCTCCAATTTCATTATGGGTTAATCAGCAAATGTTCGACAACGGTATTGGCGTCGCACAAGGGGAAATAAGTTTTGCAAATTATACTCCCATACTGTTAATTTTTTTAATTACTAATATTCTCCCCCTTTTTATAAAAAACATCTACATAAATGGTTATGTTAGAATCCGTTCCCAACTAATTTTTCTTTCTTCATTCAAAAATAAGATGTTAATAAAATGTAAAAAGCTTAGGTATGAACACTTTGAAAATGATGAATCTCTAGAAATAATAGAAAAAGCATATAGTCGTGCAGAAGGATCTGCAAATGCAATGTTTCCCGGTTATATTTCTATCTTTTTTTCATCAATAGTTTCTTCTGTTGGGTTTATAATACAATTGTTAAATATAAAATGGTGGTTATTATTAACGATTATTCCTATATTCATTATTCAAACAGTAGTCATCACAAAAAAGAATAAGAATATTTACGATGAGTTGGAAACATATTGGAACAAAGAAAAACAATACGGAATATTAGCGAGTTATTTGCGTTCTCGTGATTATAATAAAGAAATAAAACTATTTGAGATTGCTCCTTATCTTATAGACACATATGGACAACGATTAAATGGGCGTAACCGTGAATACGAAAAATACTATTTTAAACACTTGAAAAAGAATTTAGTGGGATATAACATATCTGATCTAGCGGTCATTTTAAATTCTATAATATTTCTTTTCTTATTTTTACAAGGGTCAATTACTGTAGGGTTGTTTATTTCTTTGACTGCATTAATGATTGGAGGGGCGAGGAGTGGAATATATAAAGCATTTAGTGATTCTTTGATTCTTTTCAATTCTAGCGGATATCATATTAATTTTTTTAATTATTATGAAAGATATTTTTCGCTTTCTGAAAAACCTGACGGAGTAACAACAGAGGTTCCAAAAGAAGTAAATATTGAACTAAAAGACGTTTGGTTTAAATATCCTGGGACAGATAAGCATGTATTAAGAGGGATAAACATGAAAATGTGTTCGGGGGAGAAAGTTTCTCTGGTTGGAGAAAATGGTGAAGGAAAGAGCACTTTGGTAAAACTTTTATTAGGACTATTTTTCCCAGACAAAGGAATGATACTATTAAATGGTAGGGATTTATATTCATATACACAATTGGAAAGATCAAAAATATTTGCTCCCATATTTCAAGATTTTACACATTACAGCTTTACATTACGTGAGAACATTGGCGCAGGCTATATCGAACAAATAAGTGATGATAATGCGATTAATACCGCTGCTCATAAAGGAGGGGTAGATCGATTTATTGATCTAATGCCAGAGGGATATAATACTATTTTAAATCGAGATTTTGAGGGTGGAGTTGATATTTCTGGTGGGCAGTGGCAACGTATCGCTATTGCGAGAGCTTTTATGGGAGACAAACCATTTTTTATTCTTGATGAACCTACATCGCAACTTGATCCAATGGCTGAATCTAAATTGTACGATGAATTTGCGAATATGGTAAGCGGAAAATCAGCACTTTTTATAACACATCGGCTTGCATCTACAAAGATAACAGACAAAATATTTGTTATTAAAAATGGCACAATTATAGAAGAAGGTTCACATGACGGATTGATGCAATGTCGCGGCATATATTTCAATATGTTCAATGCACAAAAGCGATGGTATGAAAATAAAGGTGGGCAAAATTATGAGGGATAACACTGAAAAAATTGAAAAAGATATTGTAATTGAAAAAAAGGCAAGTATTTCATTGATATTTAGATTGTTTAGATACGTTTTTTCATCCGCTAAAGGTATCTGCATGCTCTTTCTATCTGCCACAATAGTTTTAAGTTTTTTAAATCCTGTCTTAGCATTTATCTGGCAAAAATATATTGATAATGCCAATGCATATGGTGGCAGCATATTTGCGGTCCTTCAGCTTATTCTTTTAATATTATGTTATTATGTCATTCGATTTATATTAAACCTTTTGTGGAGATACACAAATGCTTTTGAAACCATTGAAAGGCTTGATATCGTACAAAAAAATAGAATGCAAGAAAAATTAGATACAAAACTATATTCTAAAATTTCAAAATTGTTTCCAGAATATTTAGAGGTTCCCCTTATAAATGATGTAATTGATCAAACATTTTCGTTTTCCAGTGACGCCATGCAAAGAGACATCATGATAAAAGGGTATACAATCATTTCAAGATTGATATCCGTCATATTAATTGGATTATCATTATATGTCTTCAGCCCAATGTTATGTTTGGTGGTAATAATTGCGCCTATCCCTTCTCTATATATGAGTTTTATCGGATCCAAAATTATTCATAAATTTAAAAAAGATAATACTAGTTTGTTACGAAAGGCTAATTATTATCAAAACCTAATAACAACGAGTGCAACTAAAGAGATTTGTTCTTTCAATTTGTTTGATTACATTTATACAAAATGGAAGAAACTGATTGATGAGTACACAAAAAAAGAAAAAATATTGCATTTAAAAATATGTATTATTGATAGCGTAAACACTTTAATCAGCAATGGTACATATATAGCTGGAAATATATTAGCCATTGTACTCTTAACAAAAGGCGACATAACAGTTGGTCAGCTTAGTGCGGTTTTAACTTTAATAACATTTTTAATTAATGACACAAGCTCATTATTATCTTCTCTCGGAGATTTTCTAAGTAAAAAAGATGAATGTGCTAAATTTTTCAGATTGTTGGATTTAAAAGAGCAAGAATATGGCGAATTATCCTCTCGTAAAATTGAAAATATTGATATAAGAAATTTATACTATAGATATCCAATGACAGACAGATATATTTTAAATGATGTTAGTATCAAAATTAAAAAGGGAGAAAAAATAGCTCTTGTCGGTGAAAACGGAGCAGGCAAAACTACATTTGTAAAACTGTTGACAGGTATGCTTAGTCCATCAAAGGGTCAAATTGAGATTAACGATCAAAGAATGGAGAGAATAAATTACAAAACATGGTATAATTCTATTTCGGCGGTCTTTCAAGAACCTGCGCGATACCATACATTTTCTGTATCAGATAATGTTAAAATGGGTGATATATTAAAAAATGATGATGATATGGTTATTACATCGCTAAAAAAAGCCGGTTTTTCAGCCGCAGATGAAAATACTTTACTTGGGAAAGAAATCGGTGGAATTGATATATCTGGCGGCGAATGGCAAAAACTCGCAATAGCCCGGTGTTATTATAGAAATAAAGATTTTATGATTTTAGATGAGCCGACAGGTAATCTTGATCCTTTAGCTGAAGCTGAAATATTTAAAAGTTATTTAAAATTATCAGAGAATAGAACTGTGTTGATAGTAACTCATAGAATTAGTATTGCTGCATTAGCAGATCGTATTATTGTTTTTTCCGATGGAAAGATAGTTGAAGATGGTAGTCATGAAAATCTTATATCATTAAATGGAGTATACGCGAATTTATACAATGCGCAAGCAAAATGGTACAATAGATAATTTTGGAGGTTGCCCTGCAATGAAAGTGATATTTATTACATTAAATGAAACGTCCATGCGCTTAAATAGTGAATTCTTAACTGTTGAAACCCTATCTGCAATATTAGATCAAAACCAAATCGAAAATCAAATTGTTTCATTAGAATATCAGGAGGTCAATAATGATATATGTAAGCCATTAAATAATATAGATTGGACAAAAAATAAATTTGTTGGAATAACTTTTACATATGAAACAATAGAAATTTTAAAATCAATCATCAAATTTATAAAAAATAAAAATCAAGATACCCATATTTCTTTTTTATATGAAGTATTACCGCTACTAAAAGCTAGCAAGAAGCAAGTTGAAACATCTAGAATAACAACAAATTTGATTTTTGGCGGGGAGAATATTTCAAAGACAGTTAAAGATATGTTTGAAGAATTTCCTGATTTGAACTCAATAATTTTAGGAGAACCGGAAGCCACTATCACCGAATTAGTGAATGATTTAATTAGTAATAAATCTATTAATCGATGTCATGGAATAGCTTTTCGGATAAATGATCAAATAAGTATTACACCGGCAAGAGAACCCATTTTAAATCTTGATGATATACCTTTTGCTCAAAGAAATTACTTGAGAAAAACAAAAGGTAAAACCGCCCGTATTTTAACTTCAAGAGGATGTAGTGCTAACTGTTCTTTTTGTGCAGAATCAAGAGTTTACAATGTGACTAAAAAATGGCCGAAATGGAGAGGCAGAAGTCCTGTAAATATTGTTGATGAAATTGAATACTTAAATAAAGAGTATGGCATAGAAAATTTTTCTATGCTTGACAACAGTTTTGAAGATCCTCTACTTGAAGGACCTGACAGGTTAAATGATATATGTGAAGAAATATTAAACAGAGGTCTAGATATATTTTTCACGGTTCATATGAGAGCTGAAAGCATTATTAAGTTAGATGATTCTTTATTTATGAAGTTAAAGAAAGCTGGATTATTAAGAGTGTGTGTCGGCATAGAATCAGGATATCAACATACTCTTAATTTGTTTAAAAAGATAGCATCTGTATATGATAATATAAATGCTATAAAAAAAATACAAAAATGCAAAATTGATTATTTTACCGGATTTATTATGTTTCATCCTTATACAACAAGGGATGAACTTTGGGCAAACCTAAATTTTATTAAAGAAGCTGGCATTGGGCACTTAAACATATTTAATACAGAATTGTGGCTTTATCAAAACACACCATTATATCAAAAAGTTGAAAGAGATGATCTATTAAATAAGTATAATAATTCGGATAATCCTATTGGATATATTTTTAAAGATAATAATATTAGTAATTATTACCAATTGATTAAAAAGTATTTTAACACGACATGCCTTTTACAAGATGGTCCTTTGGCTATCGCAAAAGATATAGTGTATAAAAAAAATAAGTATGGTGAGCTGCCATCATTATATAGCGAAATTAATGAATACATTAGCAATTATATAAAAGCGTTAAGTGTTCTTCAAATAAATTTATTTGAAAGTATTTTAACACAGGAACATGAAGAACAATGTTATGGTCTAAAAGAACAAATTCATGATCTTGATAGAAAAACACATACGGATACAAAAAAGTTTTTAATTAAAGAAGCGCGTTATTCATTAAAGCATTAAATATTTGGAGACTAACTATATGAAGTCAAGCTAAAATGCAAAAAAGTCAAATGTAATATTTTCCAACAGGGATGGGAAAAAACGGCATGAAAATAAATCCCTCGAACCATCATTTAAAAAAACGAGGGAGGGAACGGCGACTGCGGTCGCAATCCGCGACGCGCGGGAACGAGTTTATCGCATTGAGTTTTCCGTGGGAAATGAAAAAGTGAACGGCGCAAACCATTCCCCCGCAAACCTTAACCGCCGCTCAGGTCGCACTCAATGTCATCAGTTTAAGGAATAGCAAATCGAAAGTTAGCAATTCATAAGCTAGTCGAAAAAGGAAAATTCGGCCGGCAGAAATTTTTTGAATGATATCGTTGAATACATACATAATCAAATTAATCGATTTCAACGCAAGGCAATATGTAGTGAGATTATTTATAATTTTATCTTGTTAATTTAAACTGTTTAAGCTATAATTGTAGTGATATGTTTATTAAAATACTTACAAAAAATTATGGTGGAAAAATCCACTATTATGCCAGCCTAGTCGAGAATAATCGGATAGTCGGACATGTTGTTCAATCTGTCAAAGCCAATCTTGGCGCAGTAACTGAAGATCAAATTCCATACCTTAAAGCGGCTTACGCTAAAAAGAAGCCTCGCTTAGTGTACGATGAGGAAAACCTGACGTAGTGAGATTTCACCTTACTAAAGACAGAAAGGTGGCGGTTCCGAATGGGCTTTGGTACGTTTGGGATTGAACTGTTACGTGAAAGGATTACGGACAGTTCGATTGCTGAGACAGCGCGCATGAACCCCAATGATTTTACACTTTTGCGAAAAATGGGGGCAAGTGATATCATTTATTACTGTCTGAACAAGAAGGGGTTATGTACCAACATGGAAACAAATAATTATTTTGAAAAAACCAACAGGGATATAAGCATTTCGGCACAGGCTCTCTTTGACCAACGGATGAAACTTTCCCCATCGGTTTTCAAGGACTTGAACGACGAATACTTAAACGCCTTCTATAACGAGTTCCCCGAAGAAGTCAGGCTTTTTAACAATTATGTTGTACTTGCAATAGACGGAAGTGACATGGAGATTCCCAACACTAGAGCCTGTATCGAAAAATACGGATTGGCGGGGAATAGTAAAAGTGGTCTGGCAAGGGCAGGAATCTCTGTTTGTTATGACCTGTTAAATCATTACATATTGGATGGGATTGTCGATGAATGCAGAACCGGTGAAATAGGAATGGCCATGAGACTTATCGACAGAACTGATGGGGATTCATTTCCTTACAATCGAATATATATAATGGACAGAAATTATGTGTCCTTAGCATTTATGCAATATTTTGAGCTGAAGAATTTGAAATTCCTATGCAGGCTGAAAGCGAACAGTCATTATATGGAAGAGACTTCTGCGGTAGCAACTTGTGACGAGATAATTAACATAAAACATACAAAAGACAGACTCCAAAGGAGCAGATTTCATAACGAAGAACTTTTTCAAGCTGCCAAGGCAAAACCATTTACAAGAGTCAGACTATTAAAATATCAACTGAACACCGGTGAGATAGAATACTTGATAACTAACATTGAGGACTTTACATATGACGATATTATCAAACTGTATGCCTCTCGTTGGGGCATAGAAACCGCCTATTTCAGCCTTAAGCAGAAGCTCCAGATTGAAAAATTCACAAGCAGCATCCCCACGCTCATAGAACAGGACTTTTTTTCATCTGTTTTGGCATACAATATTGTTCAGACTACCAAAAACGAAGCCGAACTAACAATCGACCAGACTGCCTATAAGTATGAAATGCGAATTAACGAGAATATGGCAATCGGTTTTGTGAAAAATGAGTTGTTATTCATAATGATAGAGTCAGATAAGGCGAAGAGACTCCAAAGATACGATTCAATGGTATCTAAGATCAGCAGACATAAGGTTCCAGTAAGAAATGACAGGAAATTTCTGATTAGGTTTAAAACCGATAACAACAACAGCCTGAACAAACTTAAATCATTTTAAGGCAAAGGATGTAAATAAATTTGATTCATAAAAAGCGGCAGAGTGTATTTAATCTTCATCCCTGTTAGCTTATTAGCCACCCCTAAAAAAGTTGATTGTAATGGCTCATAATTCTAAGAATATCAAAATCCCCTTTTTGAGCCATTTCCCTCTTCTTTCAAACATAAACAGAAGGGCGAGCCCGAGTGTCAAATTTCTCTCCCGTATTTGCCATGAGAGTTAGCAGATAACACATTGGTTAGACGGATAATGTTCGCATTTGCAATATCTTTGGCTGTTGGGAACTCCGAAAGTAATGCATAGCTTGATTTTTGGTTGGCAGACCACACAACGCCCGGCAATTCAGGAAACAGGACGGTGATGAGTCTTGAGAGTGACAATTTCAACTTTGAACGCATTGCGACAAGCCGATGATGGCTGCGGGTAAGATTACGAAGCTCTGAAATGGGTAATACTGTTTGTGAGTAGGACTTGTTTTCATCCGAAAACAGCAGTGCCGCCAAAAATTTGCAATCGGATTTATCTGTCTTAGCTTTTCGCAGGGTTTGCGCCTTGCGCAGAAGATTAACCGACAAAGGGTTATAAATCCTAACGCACAGACGTTTTTGCAATAAATAGTTTTGGAGATTTATGCTGTAATGCCCGGTTGATTCGAGTCCTATTCTTGCGTCCGAAAGGTCACTTTTACTCGAATACATACCGAGTTCAGCCATCAAATTCTCAAAACCCTGCTTATCGTTTCTAAAAACAAAGGTCGATAACGTTTCTCCCTTCTCGTTCAAGATACAGCAGTCGTCTTTGGATTTTGCGACATCAATGCCGACATAAATCATAGATTTTTCATCCTATAAATTAGTTTTGACGCCGCTTTAACTCCACCGCTCCTGCACCTTTTAGCCTTGTCCGAGATAAAACGTCAAGCGTTATCTAACCGATCAAAAATCGAATGCAGAGCTGTGGTTGTAGCCTCCAAGGAACCAGTCGGCAAACAGCCGCCGTAGAAAACGAAACCAAGCCACAGCGTCTGCTGTTAGTATGGGGCTAACTTTTAAAAATTATCGAAAGGAATGTGTAATGAACCCCACTATTTCATTATAAAAGGAGAACAATATGTTAAATTATGAAAAAATAATTTCACAACACATTTCAAAGACAGCCACAGTTTTTGATGAGATTGAAAAAAGAGACCTATTGAAAGATATAGGGATTGATTCATTAAGATTAGTAGAATTAGTTATTTCATTGGAAGAAGATTTGAATTTGAGATTTACTAATAGTGATCTTGAGCCTACAAAAATAATAACTGTACAAGACATTTATGATCTTGTAACGCGATATTTAAAATAAGAGGTTATGTTGAATGATATGGAATGAAATCAAAAATTGGATAAAAAAGACTCCTAATTCAAAAATAAAGGATGAATATTCTGCATTTACATACGAAACTTTCGCAGCGGAAGTTAAATTAATTGCTAATAAATTAAGCGAATTCTTTTTTTCTGGATGTAAATGTGCGATTTTTTGTGAAAGAAATCTAAATACCGGATTGTGCATTCTTGCATGTTGGAAAGCAGGCTTAGTCTCAATCCCTATGTCTATGGCATATGGAGTTGAACACTGTAAAAAAATTGTCACCTTAACTAATCCAGATATAATATTATCTGATTTAGATATTGATAATGCTTGTTTCAAAAAAGTCCCAAGTGAGGTTTGTACGATCTCGGCAATTAAAATTTTGAAATTAAACGAAGTCATAATAAAAGAAGAAGTATTATCTGATGTTGCATTGATTATGTGTACGTCAGGAACCACTGGAACGCCTAAAGGTATCATGTTAACGCATAATAATTTACTTTCAAATATCAGAGGTATATCTAACTATTTTAAATTAGTTAAGAAAGATAGAATACTAATAGTTCGACCTCTCTATCACTGTGCAGCTCTAACAGGAGAATTTCTTTTATCAATATTCTTAGGCGTAAACATAATTTTTTCTGACAATAAATATGATCCGTTTTTAATATCAAATATTATAGGAAAAGAAAAGATAACAGTTTTGTGCGGGACCCCTACTTTTTTTAATCATCTTGCAAGAATATTACTGTTATCAAACACAAAGCACAATTTAAAAAATATAGCTATATCTGGAGAAGTATTAAGAAAAGATGTTGCAGAAAACATAAAAAAGAGTTTTACTAATGTTAATATATTTCATGTATATGGATTAACTGAAGCGGCTCCACGAGTGTCATATCTTCCAAGTCACCTTTTTAATAAATATTCAGAATCTATTGGCATACCTTTGCAATCTGTCCAAATAAGACTTCTTGCCACGAATGGGTTGGAGCAAGAAAAAGGGCAAGATGGAATTCTTTTAGTTTGTTCGCCAAGCGTCATGAAGGGATATTATAATAATAATTCCTTAACACAAGCTGTTCTTAAAGATGGTTGGTTAAATACTGGAGATATTGCTTGTTTGGACAAAAATGGATTGCTTTATATTAAATCGCGCGTTGACGATATGATTATAAAAGGCGGCATGAACATTTATCCGAGCGAAATAGAGTCTATTTTAAAACGCAATGAGGAAATAACAGATTTATCCATTTATAGCCAAGAGGGCAAAATTATTGTTGAAGTATTACTAAGCCAAAATTTTAAAGATTTATCTGTGAAAGATGTAATACAATTATGTTCACGCACTTTGCCTTCGTATCTTATGCCAGATAAAATAAAAATTGTAAATCAAATAAGCGTTAGTGCTACAGGAAAAAGAATTCATGCGAAATAAATAGATAGTTAATTATTTTTAAGGAGTTTGCAACGTTATGATTGAAAATGAATTGAAATTTATGTTGTCTCATGAACAATTCAATCAAGTAAAAAAGATATTATCAAAAAGATATGGGGCGTCATCCTGTAAAGTCCAAATTAATTATTATTATGATTCTAATAATTTTTCTATGTTGCATTTTGGAAATTCCTTGCGAGTGCGACAAAAAGATAATAATTTATCGATTGAATATAAGTGTAAAAAGACAGTATCAGAAGGAATAAGAAAATGTGAAGAATTCAAAAAAAAAATACTACATTTTCCGTATACTATTGTTCTTTCAAAAGAATTATCTATAGATGATGATAAAGTCTATAATTATATAGGTAATTTAATTACAGAAAGAACAAATTTCAAAATTGGAAGTGCGGTTGTTTCTCTTGATAAAAATTATTATTTGGGGAAAATAGATTATGAATTGGAAATCGAATCTAGAAATTCTGAAACAATTAAAAATATTCAAAATTTAATTGCTTCAAATTTACCTATAAATAATATGGGAAAATACAAACGATTTTATAATGTTTTTAGTGATTGGAGTAAAGAGCAATGAAGCATCCATTACTTATTATTGTGCCGATGGTTTCTTATCTCCAGATATTCAAAAACTATAAAAGAAGATACTATGGAATCATTATAAAGCATTATACACATTACTTTATAAAGATGATATATTGATTTGCTTGAAAAAAATAGCAATTAATTATGATAATGAGAAAATTATATCTTGTATATCAAATTTTATAAAAAATGATTTAATTAAAGAAGCTTACGAAAGAATTGAACTAGCTAAATCTAGTGTTTTATTATATAACTAATATTGGATGGAGCCGAATGCATTTCGCTGAGTTTTTGTTAATGTTTAAAGAAAATAATTATTCTAATGGTATAATATATTTATTGATATCCATTATATAAAAATAAAATGCAAGAACATCTCATTTTTCTTGATAAAGAAGAAAAAAGCATTATCAATAAATTAATGTCAGTATAATGGGGAAAAATCCCTTGCCTAAAGGGTGAAACCTTTAAGAATTATTTCAAATGCAATTACACCATGTAATATTTTAAACGAGGTATATGTAGTGGAGTTATTAGATATAGAAAACATATTATCACATTACTGTATTAATAAATATCTTTCATGTGAAAAATACGGGGCAGATAATAATCAACCCAAATATAAAATTCAAACATTTACTAATGAATATTTTTTAAAAATGTCGTTGAGAAAATATTCCAATCCAATAGCTATAAATAATCGTTATTATGTTATGAATAAATTGACACAATCTGGAATTAAAGTTCCTGTTATTATACCAACAAAAGAAAATAAAAACTATATTTTGAATAATTCGTATTGTATTGAATTATTTGAATGGCTTGATATACAATGTTATTCTACAAAGACGTTTAAACAGTTTATTGAAGACATATCAAATATTTTTTTGGTTTATGACAAAATCGAAATACCTCTGTACATTTTGCCCAAAACAAAAAAATATTTTAATAATGTTATAATTAATGAATGTGCTAATCCGGAAATGTACAATTATAAAAATATTAGTAATTATAAATTATATGTTACGGCTTCAGACATTCTAATTATAGAAGAAGCAATAAATATTTTGAAAAACAATTATTTTTTATTAAAAGATGAAATAAGCAAATTGCCACTAGTATATATTCACAATGATTTTGCTAAAAGCAACATAGTTTACTGTAAAGATAAAATATGCGTGTTAGATTTCGATAGTACAAGATTAGGTTTTCGTATTGAGGATATAGCGATTCTATTTTATGATATATGTATTGATATTAATGATGATTCAAAAATCATACCAAACTCTATTTATTATATTGAAAAAATGAGAGAAATATATCCTTATATTAATATTGATATTATGCTTTTCTTTACAATTAAAAGATTAATAAACATAATTTCATCTCAATTAGAAGAATTTAATTTGAATAGAAAACCTTTATTGTTACAAGGATATCTTAATGGTATCAGAACGATTGTTGAAAAAATAATATAAATGAAATAGCTTTGACTAATATGTATTTATAACAAGTATCAATTGATATAAAACAATATTAAAAACAGAAAGATGTGATGATAGGTATGGAAGAACTTGCAATTAACGGTGGTAAAAAAGTAAAAGAGTCTTGGTATGGATTTGGAAGAAGATTTGATAATGAAGAACTTGAGCAATTAAAACAAGCTCTTATGCAAAACACACTTTTTTATTGGAATGGTAAAAAGGTGAAAAACTTTTGCAAAAAGTTTTCTGAAATATATGGGGTTAATTATTGTATGGCAACATCCTCCGGAACGGCTGCTGTTCATTGTGCATTAGGAGCTTTAGAGATTGCCCCTGGAGATGAAGTAATTACAACACCGATAACAGACATGGGAACCGTTATTGGCATTTTATATCAAAATGCCGTACCTGTATTTGCGGATGTCGATCCTCATACATACAATATTGATCCAAAGCAAATCGAAAGTAAAATTACAGAAAAAACAAAAGCAATCATAGTTGTCCATCTTAGCGGAAACCCGGCAGATATTGATCCAATTTTAAAAATTGCAAAAAAATATAATTTATTTATAATTGAAGATTGTGCTCAAAGTTATATGAGTTATTACCGAGATAAATTGGTGGGAACCTTTGGTGATATTGGATGTTTTAGTACAAATGATAATAAGCATATTACAACTGGTGAAGGAGGATTATGTATTACAAATAATGAAACACTTTACCATAAGCTGTTGAAATTTACTGATAAAAACTATAATAGAATTTCAAGTGTTCCTAATGCCATAAGACAAATTAAGCATCTTGCTCCAAATTATCGAATGACCGAGCTGCAAGCTGCCGTAGGGATAGCTCAACTTGACAAAATAGAAAACATCTGTAATAAAAGAAATAAATATGGCACACTTTTGACGGAAGGAATAAAAAATATAAAAGGTATATATCCACACAAAGTTATTGAAGGAAGTTCGTGTTCTTATTATTTTTATATGTTTCGCATCAATGAGGAGGTAATTGGAGTTGGACGGGATGATTTTTGTAAAGCTTTAGCCGCGGAAGGGATACCCAATGAGAGAGGGTTCTTACCTGCTTGTGTATATGAAAGCGAGTTGTTTTTAAATAAAAGTGTTTATCCTAATAGCGCATGTCCCTTCAATTGCAAATATCATAACGAACCTATTAATTATGCAAAGGGAAGTTGTCCAATCGCTGAAAAAGTTCTTTCAACAGGTATTAAATTGCCAGTGAGTGAATTCTTTACAAAGGAAGATTTAGAAGATACCATTAAAGGTATCAAAAAAGTTGCCGATTATTATACAGCTAAAATAAAGGAGGACATTTCATGAAGGTTTGTTTAATAAGTCCATCGCGGGATAGTAAAACATATGACACTAAAACGATTAAAAGGTACAAATATTATACAGAGTTAAACGGATTACAACATTTGGGATTAGGTTATTTAACTTCGGTTTTGGAACAAGACGGACATGAAGTTTATTATTTGGAAATGTCCTTGTTATCAATATCGATTAACAATGTGGTTGAAATGGTAATAAATAATAATGTTCAAGCTATTGGTATAACAACATTTTTTTCAACCATGAAAACATTAGTCAAGTTGGTTAACATACTTAAATCGAAATGTCCTGACTTGTTTATTTTCGTTGGAGGATATTTGGCTACACTCTCTAGTGATTTGCTATTAAAACGCCCCATTGATTGTTGTGTAATTGGAGAAGGCGAAACAACAATACGAGAATTGATTAATGCAATTCAAACTAACAAAGAATGGCACAACATTGATGGACTGGCATATAAAGAAAACAGTCAAATAATATTTACTCATAAAAGAAGATTAATAGATGATTTAGATACATTGCCTTTCCCCAAGCGGATATTTCCTGAAGGTTTCTTTAATATCGCATGTGTAGTATCTTCTCGTGGATGTTATGGGAAATGTACCTTTTGCAACATTAGTGAATTCTATTCAAGATGCAATGGATACTCGGTGAGACGCAGAAAGCCGGAAAAAGTTGTTGAAGAAATTAAATTGTTGATTGAAAAGTACAATGTTAAGATAATTAGATTTAATGACGACAATTTTCCGATTTCAACAAATATCGATAGAATATGGTTTGATAATTTTTATAGATTAATTAAAGAAAATGATATTAACGTTTCATTTTATTGTTCATTCCGGGCGAATGAGGTGGTTGCCTCTCCAGACCTCGTAAGAAAATTCGTAAATATAGGCCTTGATGATATTGATGTTGGTGTTGAAAGCTTTGTCAAAGAGCAATTAAAATTCTACAACAAGGGAACTACTGTTGAGCAAAATATAGAAGCGTTGAAAATAATTTGTGCATTGGGAATTAATTTTTCATTTGGTCATCCAATATTTGATCCAAGAGTTAGCATAGAAGAAATTCGTGAATATATAAGTCATGTTAAAGAAATGGATTTCTTATTAACCGCGCAATGTATCATAAAACCGTTATCAGTAAATTGTTGTATAGTTGCATCGGAAGGTACACCTATGCGTACTTATGTTGAAAAAAATAGTCTCTATGAAGAAAATGAAAGATGCTATAATTTTATTCATTCTGAGGTTCAATTGTGCTATGAATCAATAAACAAATGGGTAGAAATAATTAATCCAATTGTGGATTTGAGATATTTATTCTTTATTGCAGAGGAATTTGATAATACTGATATTATAAAAAGGATAAAAGAAGCATTCCGTAGTTTATTTCTTTTAGACTTAAATGTTTTTGAAGACATAATACTCTGGGTGAAAAAGGGTTTTAATTTAGAGAATATTGTATTAAAGATTCATGATTGTTATGATTCTCAAATTGATATAATTTTCAAAAATATGGTAAATATAAAAAATATTCTTCTTCCGTAAATAACATTGCGAATTTAATGTTGTTTTACTCCGAGCCATTAGATCATCGCCGTTATAGGTCGCATCGGCCTATGTAGTTTCAAACATCTTAAAAAAATAATTATTTGATTGGTATGGTGTTATGAATATCATATTTGAAAACAAAAAATATGGGTACGAGGATTATCAAAAATTTGTAGAAAAGCTCACATCTGAATATGTTGATCCTAAAAGCATTGCTGTTGTTCTAAAAAGGACGCCGCAATTATTGTTTTTATTATACTATTTTAAAAATGGTTTAACTTATATACCCATAGATTATTTCTATCCAAATGAACGAATTCAATATATACTTGAAGATTCAAAACCTGTTTCAATTATTTTAGATTCAACAAAAAATTTAAGTTATAACCCAAAACATAAAAATGATTCATCTGGTATTGCTTTTAATGATACTATTTCATATATCCTTTATACTTCTGGCTCTACTGGCACTCCTAAAGGAGTGATGATAACTTTGGAAGGATTAAATAACTTTATTGATGGTATTTCTGAAATTATAGACTTTTCCAAAGGAAAACGCATGGCCTGTTTTACAACTTTTTCATTTGATATCTTTTTCCTTGAAAGCATTATGGCATTACAAAAAGGACTTACTGTAGTTTTAGCTAACGAAGATGAACAGCGCAATCCAAAACTAATGGCAAAACTAATTCAAAATAATGCTGTGGACATGATTCAAATGACACCTTCCAGAATGCAGTTGCTATTGAATCATGATAAAGAGCTTTCCTGTTTACAAAATGTCAAAGAGATTATGATCGGTGGCGAATCCTTCCCCCTCAGCCTTCTTAAAACATTGCAAGAGAAGACAAGTGCTAAAATATATAACATGTACGAACCCACAGAAACAACCATTTGGTCGGCTGTGAGCGATCTCACTGTTAAAAAGCGGATTGATATAGGTCATCCAATTAAAAACACAGAAATTTACATAGTTGATGAAAATCTTTACATTTTGCCAAGTGGACAAGCCGGAGAAATATGTATTTCCGGAAAAGGTCTTGCGAAAGGATATGTCGGAAGGGATAATTTGACTTCTGAAAAGTTTTTATGCCTACCGCAGAAACCTGACATTAAAGTATACCGAACAGGAGACATGGGGAGGTATCTGCCAGATGGCGATCTTGAATATTTAGGACGTACAGATAATCAAGTGAAAATACGTGGTCATAGGATTGAGCTTGAAGAAATCGAAAATCATATAAACCAATATAACGGTATAAAGCAATCCGTAGTTGTCGCATTAGAAATAAGTGAAACCGATAAAATATTAAATGCTTTTTTTACAAGTGAAAATGAAGTGGATTCCAAAGATATTAAAGATTATCTTTCGTTAAAACTTCCAGATTATATGATTCCCGTTAGATTCAAACGAGTTGAAGAATTTATCCAAACAGTGAATGGGAAAATAGATCGAAAAAGAGTATTGGAATGTATAGAAATAAAGTCAAATGAAGTTGCATCCGATACTTCTATCTATGATGAATTACCCGTTGTTCAAAAAAGGGCTTTCGATATAATAATTTCAAATTTTAAAGAAAAGAAAAAATGGAAGAGATGTCGTTGGATATGAATTTCAATAGTATCGGATTAGATTCAATAACATCTATTGAAATGGTTGTTGCATTTGAATGTGAATTTAATTTTGAATTTGATGACGAAATGCTTCTGATTACAAAATTTCCTACGATTAAATCCATGGTGGAGTATGTGGAAACAAAGGCATCTGAGTGAAAGGGTGATAAATCATGTCAATATATCGAGTTGAGACAGATTTTATTGGAGATAAACAAATATCAGATGATGTTTATTATAGAATAAACGCAATAAGAGGATTTGAAAATTTCCATATAAGCAGTGATAAAACCGATGCCACATTAATCAAGACAATTGCCTGGACAAAAAAGGCATGTGCGATGGCAAATCTTGATTGCGCTTCAATAAATGAGAAGATAGCAAATTCTATAATCAAAGCGTGTGATAAAATAACAGATGGTAATTATGATGATCAATTTATTGTTAATCCCATACAAGGTGGCGGCGGGACTTCATTTAACATGACTGTAAACGAAGTTGTCGCACATTACATTGGAAAAACTCGGTTATAAAAAGGGTGATTACTGTTTATTGTATAATAAAATTACCGAAAGTTGCAAAAGCAAATTCCTAAAAGTTGCAAGTGGAAATTCCATAGTATTGCAAAAAATCCATTGCAGGCATTAACCATAACCTGTATCCTTGTATCTGACTAAAAGAACAAGGAGGAAAGGAGAATGCTTACAATGGATCAGATATATGATATCAGATTTAGATTCTTCGAAAAAGGGGAGAGTATTTCCCAAATAGCAAATGCGTTGCATATTGACTGGAAAACGGTACAGAAATATGTTGATATGAATGATTTCAATTTACCAGCACCCAAACTAGCCTCGGAAAAACAATTATGCCCAAAGTTGGAGCCTTACAAGCCCACCATAGATAGTTGGCTTGAAGAGGATAAGCAAGCACCCCGCAAACAGCGACATACTGCAAAGCGAGTATACAATAGGTTAGTAAAGGAGGTCAAAGGTTTTGATTGTTCTTACAGAACAGTAGCATCATACTATGCCGTTAAGCACAAAGAAATATTCAGTGGTTCAAAGGAAGGTTTTCTACCATTAGAGCACAATCCCGGGGAAAGTCAGGCTGATTTTGGTACTGCAGTGTTTTATGAGAATGGTATGAAGCTCACAGGCAAGTATCTTGAGCTATCATTTCCACATAGCAATAAGGGTTATCTACAGCTAAACTATGGTGAAAATATGGAATGCCTCTTAGAGGGGCTTGATGCCATCTTCCGCTATATCGGTTGTGTTCCAGATGAAATATGGTTTGATAACACAAAAGTAATTGTTACAAAGGTTATTCGAGGCGGTGGACGTGAAACCACTGAACGTTTCAACCGTTTCCGTGAGCATTACCGCTTCAAGGCTGTATTTGCAAATTTAGATGCTGGGCACGAAAAGGGTAATGTCGAGAATAAGGTTGGCTATCATAGAAGGAACTTCCTTGTACCCGTACCACGTTTCATATCTCTTCCTGATTTTAATCGCCAGCTACTGGAGAAATGTGAAGAGGATGCAGACAGGGAACATTACCGCCATAACGAGACCATAGAGGAGCTATTCGCTAAAGACCTTAAACACTGTCATCCACTTCCTAAAATTCCTTTTGATTTAAGTGGAATGACAACTGCCACAACCAACAAATGGGGCAAGTTTTATTTGAATAAGGGTTTGCATGAGTACTCAGCTTCACCAAAGTATTCAAACACTGTAGTGAACCTAAAAATCACATCTTCGCTTATCATAGTGATGGATGAGGATTACCGTGAGATTGTCAGGCATAGGCGTCTTTATGGAGACACAAAGCAACAGTCTATGGAATGGTTGCCTTACCTTAAACAGTTGGCATTTAGACCGCGAGCATTAAAATATTCTGGCATTTATGATTTGATGCCTCGCAGTCTCAAAAAATACATAGACAGCTGCACTAATACAGAGACTGGAAAGGTACTAAAAGTGCTTGCCGAGCTTACGGATAGAACCGGATTTGACAGTGCTTTAAATACTGTAAATCAAGCTTTATGCTATGGAACAGCAGACGCTGAGAGCCTTAAGAATTTGTATCGACGTCTTTATGCTGATGTCCCGGAACTTCCTCCAATGCCTTTAGGAACCGACATACCAAAAGTAAAACAAATGTCAGCAAGCCTTGTTGAATATGATGCATTCCTGAAGAGAGGGGGTATCACCAATGTTTGATGAAGAAATAACAGCCTGTTGCAAGAAACTGAAACTTAGCCACAATCTTGCGGAAATGGCACAAACAACAGAGGGAAGCTCCCATCAGGAGTACTTACATAAGATTCTGACTTGTGAACTTGAGAACCGAGAGAAAAGCCGTATCTCAAAACTCCTTAACACTGCTGGCTTTTACAACTTAAAAACTTTTGATAAATTCCGGTTTGATGAGGTTACTCTTCCGGCAGACCTGACGCCTGAAAAATTAAAATCGCTTGATTTCATTAGGGAGAAGAAAAACATTATCATGTATGGGCGAACCGGAACAGGCAAAACCATGCTGTCCACGGCACTTGGTATAGCAGCATGTCAAAAAGGAATACCGGTTAAGTTCTATCGCACAGCCGCACTGATCAATCAGCTTGCTGAAGCGAAGAATGCTGGCACACTTGGTATACTTACTAAAAAACTAAATAAAGCTTCTGTTATTATTCTTGATGAGTGGGGCTATGTACCTTATGACCGCACCGGGGCACAGTTGCTTTTTGATTATCTTTCAGAGATCCATGAGCAAAAGTCTGTAATCCTGAACACAAATCTTGAATTTTCAAGATGGGTTAATGTGCTTTATGATGAACAAATGACAGCAGCTTTAGTTGGCAGACTCATGCACCACTGTCATCTAATTCTTTTCCCCGGTGAAAACAACCGTTTGAGAGAATCCAGTATCAATGAGCTTTACAGTTCTATATCGTCGGTAGACAAGACGAAAGCGTGCAGTGATAGAACAGAGTAGTTTGTGTATTGTGTGAAGAAAAGTAGCGTTTATGCCGCGAAAGCCTCTTGACAATGAGTTCCGGCATGTTAGGCTGATATGCCAGGTATCAACCATACTCCAGAGCCAATCCCTTTATTCAGCATGGGGGATGCCGGTGATGCCTGTAGACATGCCGGTTGAGGCTCATTGTCAAGAGGACCGTGGAATAAATGCGGAAAGAATGAATAACTGCAGAACATGGTCTGAAAGACCTGTAAGACAAAAACCGAATTGTAAGAGAAACAGGGCAACCGCCCTTTTAAATAGATAAAATGTCTGCAAGTCTCTATTTTGCCACTAAAAAGGCAAAAAACAGAACTTGCAATACTATGGAAAATGGAGTTGCAATACTATGGAAAAATGTTTTGCAACTTTCTCCAAAAAGTACTTGCAAAAAACAGTGATTACGATATTATAAATCCTCTTATACATGTGAACATGTCTCAGTCGACCAATGACGTTTTTCCGACAGCTATTAATTTGGCTTTAATTATAAGATTAAATTTGCTTTTTAACGAATTGAACGCAATTAAAGAAATGTTATTGTTAAAGTCTCAAGAAACCAATTCAATGGTCAATGTTTTAATGCTTATGCGTCTGTATTGATCCGCGATTATGAACGTATCAATAATAAAGCGCAACATTTGCAATATATTCCACTCGGAGGAACTGTTATAGGGACCGGACTGAATACTTTTCTGAAATATAGAAAATGTGTAATCGAACACATGCGAAAAATAAGCGGAGTCAATGTTGAAGCTTATTCTAATTTGGCTGATGGTATACAAAATGTTGATAATTATACAGTGTTATCGTAAGTATTGAAGGCGTGCGCACTCAACCTTTCTAAAATAGCATCTGATTTGCAGTTATTAGGCTCTGATCCACAACATGGACTTGGTGAATTGCTTCTCCCGCCGCAGCAAGTAGGTTCATCAATTATACCTGATAAAGTCAACCCTGTTATAGCTGAACTGATAAATCAAGTATCTTTTATAGTTTGTGGCAATGACTTGACAATCAGCATGGCAGCACAAGAGGGTCAGCTTGAATTAAACGTATATAAACCTACTATTTCATATTGTCTGTTTAAATCGATTGACATGATGACTAAAGCAATAAATTTATTTAATAAATTCTGTTTGAAGGAATTGAAAGTGTTAGAAAAATCAAACAAAGAGAAAGGGTAAATGAAAATGCAAAATCCAGAAATCAACGCCATACTTTTAAGTGCTTGTGAGCAGTATTATGAATATTTAAAGGCTAACGATAAAGGCTTAGAAGAAACCAAGCCAATTGAAGTTGATTTTGATGACTTACATAATAAGATTAAGCTGCGTGTACGTTTCACGCCAAAAGATATAAACAGTCTTCAATTTCGGTTTGGGACAAATACTTATAATCAAGAGCAAATAGAAATATCTGAATTTGACGAGACTCACAAAACATTGATATTGCAACTCGATGATAAAATATTCCCGGATGTAAAAGATACGCCGCTGAATGATATTATACTTATTGATGACTTAAAATGGCTTGTAGAGAGAGTGCGGTCATGGTATCAGGAAAATAAAAAGGATTTTGCCCTTACACCCATTAATAATGGCATGACAAACGATATTGTATTTCCGATTGAAACAATGCCGTCAAACCAACAGATTAACGCAATAAATGCGATCCTTTCTGAACCTGTGACATATATATGGGGCGCGCCCGGAACAGGTAAAACGAAGTTTGTTATGTCTTACGCTGTGGCGAATCTATTAAAGAAGAAATGTCCAGTTTTGATACTTGCGCCCACAAATAACGCATTAGATCAAACTTTATCAGGAGTCCTCCCTGTTTTAGAAAAATTGGAAATGGATTTATCAAAAGTAATCCGATTAGGAACTGCCTCCAAAAATATGCCTATCAAATATTCGTTTATATGCGAAAATTCAGAGACGCATAAAGAAGTTAATTCTATAGACAAGCAGATTGATGTTCTAAATGAACAACTCAATAGTCTTACAAAAAAAGCTGAAATAAAAATGCGAGATCAGCTTTTGGAAGAATTGAAAGCATCACAAGCACGAGCCTTAAAAGCGCAGAAGCTCCTAGGGGATTTTTCTATAAATCAACTTTCTTTTTTCGAGGATAGTAGCTTTAATAACAGAGAGCGTAATGCGCAAATATCAATATATTCGAAGGAATTGGAAGCAATGGAAGCAAATATTATATCACTTAACGAAAAAGTAACTGTATTGAATAAAGAAATATTCTCACAATCTTTTTCTGCCCAATCACAAATATCAGAAATTGAAGAAAAGATAACGGCATTTAATAAACATAAAAAAGAATTATTAGAAAGAACAAATCCGTCAAAAAAATATAAAAACAAATTAATAATTGCATGTACACTAGATCACTGCATAGGTCACGAAATAATAAATCTTCTAGAATTCAAACATATATTTTTAGATGAGGCGGCATTTGCTTGTATGGCAAAGACGCTTCCTTTGTTAACGCTCAATACACCACTTACCCTTCTTGGTGATCATATGCAATTACCTCCAGTTTGCGAAGTAGATGAACAAGAATTTGCGTCAAACGATAACACCATGTTCTTTTGGGCACAATCTTCGTTATATTTAGAAGATTTTTTTACAAAAGAATTACACGAATTAAAGACAGAATATCTTAATAATACTCCTGCGGATTTTAATAAAATAAAAAAATACAACTTAACTGCATCATACAGATTTGGTAGCAAATTAGTTAATACACTAGATAATTTTGTATATAAAATTGGACTTTCTTCAAAACTTGGCAGAGAAACAAATATTTATTATATTAATGTGCCAGAGCCTCAAGTACGCCCAACCCGCAAAAACGGTTCAAGAAGCAGGGCTAATCCCGAAGAAGCATGGGTGATAGCAGATTTATCGGAAAATATATATAATGATTTTGCTGTACTCACACCATATAAAGAACAAGTAAAAGAAATAACCCAAAACGCACTGGAATTAGCGCGTAACGGACAGGCAATGACTATTCATAAATCACAAGGTTCTGAATGGGAAACCGTTATAATTAGTGTTGCGGATACTTCTAATATGTGGTTCACCAACACACAAAAACGTCAAACAAGAGCGTTGGAGCTTATAAACACTGCTGTTTCTAGAGCAAAGCACGATTTAATTATTGTCTGCGACTATGCTTATTGGATTAGACAGAATAATCAACTCATAACAGAACTATTGAAAAATGCAAAACAGTGGAAGAGAAAACAGTAAAATCCGATTACGCAGACAACTGCGAAAACACGCATATTCACATTATGATAAAACCCTGAATTGAAACAATGAATTTTTAAGGAGCACAATAAATGTTCGTGGTTTATAATGATACCAGAAAACAAGACAGACAAAACGGTCAAAATAAGTTAGAATATTATCATGGAAAAGAGAAGAAATTTTACACCAGAGCAAAAAGCAAAAGTTGTATTGGAGGTTCTACGGGAAGAAAAAACACTAAATGCCATTGCTGCCGATTATGAGATTAATCCTGCCCAACTAAGCTGATGGAAGGCAGAGTTTGTAAGTAATGCTGGCAGAGTATTCAGCAAAAAAACTGATGAAGCAGAGAAGGTCACACAGTCATACGAAAGGGAAAAGGACGAACTGTTGAAACAAATTGGGCAGCTTTCATATGAAAATGCCTGGCTTTAAAAAAATCTGGCCGACTCTAAATCTCGTGAAGAACGCCAAAAAATGATTAATAAAGAAGAGAAACTCAGCATTACCAAGCAAGCGGAGCTGCTTACTCTTAATCGAACAAGCCTTTATTATAAGCCTGTTCCAATTAGCGATGAGGAATACCGAATCAAATGGATTATTGATGAGGTTTACTCATTACATCCGGAATACGGTTATAGACGCATGACAGTTATCCTAAGTCGTGACTATAACATTGTTATTAATCGAAAAAGGGTTCGCAGCTACATGAGGAAAATGGTTATTCATGGATTCTGTCCCGGTCCCGACCTGAGTAAACGCTTGCATAAAAAGTATCTACATCCTTTTCTTTTACGTGGATTAAAGATAGACTACCCAAATCAGGTCTGGTCTATAGATATTACATATTGTCGCATGAAAAAGGGTTTTATGTATTTATGTGCAATCATTGATTCGCATAGTAGATTTATAGTTGGATATACGCTGTCAAACACCTTGGAAAGTTCATTTGTCCTTGAAACAATCAGGAAGGCACTACTGCAGCATGGGGTTCCTAAAACATGAATTGTGATCAAGGTTCACAGTTCACAAGCGAAGATTACATAAATCTTCTAAAAGAGAATGGCATAAAAATTTCAATGGATGGCAAAGGTCGAGCACTGGATAACCAACGAATAGAACGGTTTTTCAGGTCATATTAGTGGGAAAAGCTGTAATTCGAAGAATATGACACCGGTCACCAATTGAGAAAGATCACCAATGAGTGTATAGATCGCTACAATAACCATAAACCGCATCAGTCTTGGATTACCTAGTACCAGCAGATATTTACTACGGACGATGTGGGATTTTAAAAGAGGTAGTATAAGAAAGCATAGCTTTCATGGGGCTCTGCCCCATACCCCTGGATTTAACGCTTATTGTTCTACTGGCTTATTAAAACAGAAAGACGCATAATGCGTCCCTCTGCAAGCCATATAGAAACCTGTCAGACGCTCAAGTTTCTTCCCAGCATGGCTCTACCCTTCCGGCAGGGTTATTAAGTGTACAACAAATCATAATGTCACACAATAATTTTATTAAAAAAAGTAGAAGGGAGAATCTAACTTAATATTTTAGAAAAATTGTCTTGACAAATGGGGGCATTATAACATGGAGGCATTATGACGGATAAGACAGAACATAAATCACGTAAGTGTTGAAAGTTTTCGGGAGTACCCGGATTTTAAGGAGGCAAGAAATAATGAAAAATAAGTATTATTTACAGTACAATTTGGACAAAAAAAAGCTAGATTGCTTAAATGAAAATGAATTAATGGTACAGATTAGGCAGATTGCTCACGGTTTGGATAAAGAAATGCAATTTTCACAAGAAAGGAAAATTGTTTTTACAGAAAACAAATTAAAAAAGCTTACTAAAAGATTAGAAGTCTACAAAAGTAAATTTAATGTAAATAAGCCCGATTATTTATGGGCTTTAAATGTTAAACTATCATATATTAAAGGAATTGCTGAGCAGCAAAGTTTTGTTTATCCTTGGGAGAGCAAAATGAATATTAACATACCTAAAGAAGAATTTGAAAAACTTTTTTTAGGGAGAAGATCAATTAGAAATTTTACAGAAGATGAGATACCCAATGATTTGATTAAGGAAATAATAAAGTATGGCACATGGGCGCCAAGCAACTGCAATACCCAAGCCATAAGATTTATTGTAATTAAAACACCAGAGATAAAAAACAATATCAAAGGTGGTGGTCTTACAGGAAAAATGGGTAATTGCATAATTGCTGTTATTGCAAATTATAAATTTTATGAGGATCTAGATATAGATGGTTTAATACATGATTCAGCTGCATCAATACAAAATATACTAATATCATGCCATTATTTTGGTATAGGTGCTTGTTATGTGTCAAGTTTGGGAGCCAATAATAATACGTATAGAGAAATTCTAAAAATAAACGAATCAGAAAAAATAACTGCTTTTATATGGTTAGGTATGTATGATAAAGCACCAATTACACCGATAAGAAGAAGCGTTGAAGAAGTAATTGAAATTATATAGTATTTGTCATGTTGTACTACATTTGTTCATGATTAACTGCACTCAGCATAGTTGAAATGCAAAAAGGAATTCTATTATAGTTCACTCAAACTCTTAGAATTAACATGTTTAGAACAGAAGCAAAATCTTATATGCCGCTGCAGGATTGAAACATACAACGCATAAGCCTGAAGTTTTTAATAATATTGGGAAGGATTAAAAAACTAATGGGGAATTTAAACTTGGATTTGAGATTAGAAAAAGTTGAATCCAGTCGATTAACAAATTCAAAATATTTATTTGATTGTTTTGTAAACCAACTTCATGCTATCTTGCAATTTCATAATATCAAAGATACAGATAAATTTATTAAATCAATTGTTAATGATTTAAATATAAAAATTATTTTTGATGATGATAACATTGTAAATTATATTGCATCGCATAAGGTGCCACTTAACTCAGATGTTATTATTTTTGGAAAACATGAAGATAAATATGATGATCGGTTATTATTAATTGAAGATTTGTTAGAAAACGGAAAAAGCTTAATTATAAATCCGGATTGCCGATTTATTAAGTTTTCTCGATATTACCAGGAAAATTTTGATCTTAATCTGCGAGAAAATTTTCATAAATTTACGATTTTATGTATGGATAACAAGTATTACTATTATTATGATAATCCAGTACACTTTAATCCAGAGTACCATTTACAATATAAAATTTTCAAGTCAATAGGGTATGTGAGCAAGGCTGAATTAGATAAGGCATTAAGTAAGTCTCTAAAGTTGGATATAATAACTGTAGCATTCGATTTTAAAGAAGATTCAATTAACAAAAATGCTGTTGACTGTTTAAAAAGCTATGCTAAGAGTTTCTTTAATCATACGGGAAATAACCAAGGGGATTCATTGGAAACTATATACGGTAAAGAAGCAATAAATAAACTAATTATGCTTTGTGATTTGGATACTAAGCAACAATACAAACTTATATCACCAAGAGCTAAAGGTGATTTATTCTGGCAACTAAGTAATTTAGTACGCAAACGGGAAATAGCTCTTTATTGGTTGGAGAACTCAGAATATAATTTTACTTCAAACAAGGAAAAAGTTATAGAATCAATCAAAAAAAGCGCAGAATTGTGGCAGCATTTTGCCAATACAATCCTAAGGAATATTTTTTCTAATCGCACTTTATTTGAAACAAAGCAAAAGGAATATTTAATAGAAATATTAAAAGAGGAAGAAAAATTATGTTACTATCTAGATTATCTTGTGTTATAATGACAGCATAATTTTTTAAAGTTCTGTGCTTATTAACGCTCTTAAAGTGATAAATTTTATCACGAAAGTGGGCTTCGCCTACACCCAATATAGAAACTCACAGATGATTAAGCAGAAAATTGCAAGAAAATCGAAGTTTCTTTGGAGAGGAATGATTAAAAATGTTTGAACAGAAAATTGAAGAAATAATATGTGAAAATATTGATATCAAAATACCATTTCAGGATATTGAACCAAACTTAAAATTAGCCTACCTTGGAGTAAACTCTCTAATATTTATTAAGATAATAGTTTCTATTGAGAAACAGTTTAACATTAATTTTGAAGATGAAGATTTAGATTATACTAAGTTTACTAATATTGAATCTTTAGTATCTTATGTTCAAAACAAGGCAGCAAAAATTTCATAAGTTTTGATAGAAACTGAAGCAATCTGTTAATACCGTATTATATATATTCGACCGCAAAAGTTATGTTTAAAATGTTATACATAGAACATTAAATGGATAAATACCTAAAGATAAACACTTGCGGTATCAGTATAGAGCTTTTTTCAACTTCCTTTGAAGGTATGCTAAGCATACTAATACACAAGTAATTTGATATTATGTTTGATAAAACCTGGATGAATTATTACTTTAACAATAAAAACAACTAAAAAATACAGCAAATGTGAAGTGAATGTGTAATATGTTTGATACAATCAACAGTGAACAATTAAAAAGAGATAATTATGAAAAAAATAACAAAGACTTAACTATATGCGACTTGTTTACGGAATCTGTAAAACACAGTCCAAATGCTATAGCTATAGAATTTAAAGATTACAATATTTCTTATGCTGAGTTAGATAAAGAATCCGATAAAGTTGCTTATATGTTGGAGGAAAACGGATTAGCGGAAGGGTATATAATAGGTTTACTGACAGAACGGTCTATAGAAATGGTAACTGGACTTTTAGGAATTTTAAAAGCTGGAGATGCGTATTTACCACTTGATCCTGAATATCCTAATGATAGGATTGATTATATGGTAGCAGATAGTGCAACAAATATCATTTTAACTAAAAGATCATTGTCGGGTAAGGGAATAAAAGCAAAATTATTATTTATAGATGATGCTATAAATAATAATCTAAGTGAACCATACTTCCGAAAAGTTCAGCCAATGGATTTGGCGTACATAATTTACACATCGGGCTCTACAGGAAAACCTAAAGGTGTAATGATTGAGCATAGATCAGTAGTAAACTTTATAAACGGTGTTACGCGTGTTATAGATTTTACAGCAGGTAAAAAAATTATTGGATTATCATCGATATCATTTGATGCGTTTGTAATAGATGTTTTGGTAGCACTAGCTAGAGGGCTAACAGTAGTTTTGGCTGATGAGTATGTTCAAAGAAATCCCAGATTACTAGGAAAGATACTAATCAATAATGAAATTGATATGGCGTTTATTACTCCGACTAGAATGCAGATGTTAGCTTATTATGATAATGAACTAAATTGCCTGAAAAACGTGAAAGATTTAATAATAGGAGCGGAAGCTTTCCCGGAGAATTTATTAACAAAGCTAAAAAACTGTACAAGCGCCAATATTTATAATGCTTATGGTCCTACAGAAACAACAGTTTTAGCTACTGTAAGTAATTTGACAGAGAGAAATGTTGTTGATATTGGAAAGCCATTACTTAACACAAGAATATATATAGTTGATGAAGATAACAATTTACTATCAGAAGGTCTTGTAGGCGAAATATGTATTACCGGAACTAGTTTAGCGCGAGGTTATATTAATAATCCAAAACTTACATCAGAGAAATTTATTCTTAATCCCTTTGTTTCTGATGAGAGAATGTACAAGACCGGAGATTTGGGAAGATATTTACCAAATGGAAATATAGAGTGCCATGGGAGAGTTGATAATCAAGTTAAAATTAGAGGCTATAGGATAGAAATTGGAGAGATAGAAAGTAGTTTATCAAAATATGAGCTAATAAAACAAGCAGTTGTTACCGTGCTTAACGGAAAAGATAATATAAAATTGCTGTGTGCACTTATTATAGCAGACGAGGAATTGCTGCTTGCAAATCTTAGAGAATTTCTTCAAAAAACCCTACCTAATTATATGATACCTGCCTATTTCTTTAGGATTGATAGCCTCCCTCAAACTATAAATGGGAAAATAGACAGAAATCTTCTGCCTGAATTATGTATTCGACAAAATTTAATAGAATAAAGGGGAAAAACAATAATAGAATATTACCCCAACAACGTGTTTTGACATTATTTGATAGTTGAGAAGAATGTTAACCAAAGAGATATTCATCTCTGAAGTTTCTTGTTAGAAATGTGTGCAAGAATTCACTGCTTTGTAATATAGCTTACCCTCAGTCTTAAAGATATTACATTGTGGAAGCACACACCTATTTAATTACTTATGCCGTTAAGGAGACTGCGGTAGAACGGAGATTTATATGCAAAGAGTTTACAAAACTGAAAGGCTTATATTAAAAGTGATTGACAGATCTTGTGCAGAATTAGTTATAGACTACTATTTAAGAAACAAGGCTTTTTTAAAAGAGTGGGAAACCGAAAAAGATGACGAGTTTTATACAATACAGTATCAGGAAGAACAATTGGATAAAGAGTTAGCTTATATTGAGAATAATTACTCTATAAGGTTATGGATTTTTAAAAGGAATGATGAAAGTAAAATAATAGGTTCTGTTCTTTTTTACAACTATATAAGAGGGGCATTTCTGTCATGTCATATGGGTGTAAAATTAGATAAGGATGAAGTAAACAAAGGATACATGACCGAGGCATGTCAAAAAGGAATTGAAATAATATTTAACGAATTTGGGATGCATAGAATCGAAGTGTATATCATGCCAAAAAATAAATGCTCTTTGGGATTAGTAGAAAAGTTAGGATTCAATAATGAAGGATTAGCATATAAGTATTGCAAAATAAATGGGAAGTGGGAGGATCTTGTGCGTATGGTATTAATAAATGATGCGATATGAATGCTACTTAGCTCCCTAAAATAAAATATTGTTATTGAGTTGGAAATACAAAGTAAATTTAAGGAGAATGTGGATAGATATGAAAAGGATATTACCAACTGTTATTCCGCCTATTAAAGCTTTTCCTGATTATGCATGCCCTTTAACAATTATTCTGTCACATGAAAATACACTGGAATGGTTTTATTGTAATTATATTCATCTTTATTTTATTATTAATCAAAGAGTTGATCCAATGGGATTTTACATTCCAGATTATAAAGGAAATTTATTTAACACATTTATACCTTGGATAGACTATCAAATACTCAATAGAGATTTAATCTTTAATTTGAATATAAATATTATTGATATACTAAAATACTCATTAGATAATGAACAATATATTGTATTATATTGGGATGAGTTTTATATTCCTAATGGTATATGTGTCGAAGAGAAACCTCATTATTGGCATAAAACATTTATTTATGGTTATGATGATCTAAGTGAAAATTTTTATACATACGGATACAAGGGTAATGGGCAATATGAATCTTGCTTAATTTGTTATAAAGATTTTCACTCATCATTTTATAGTAATAAGGGAGAGATGAAGGAAGTCCATAAAAAAATATATTTTTTGAAATTTGATACTGAAAGAGAGTATAAATTTGATTTAAAATGTGTTATAGATCATTTAAATGATTATTTGTATTCGGTAGATGTTACACGGAGATTTAACAATAGCTTTAATCCATTAAAAGGAATAAAGTTCGGCTTTTCTGTATATGATTGCTTAAAGGAATATTATGATAAACCTTATATAGTTAAAGATATTGCCTCAAGCTCATATCATATACCATTATGTATTTTATATGAACATAAAAAAGTTATGTTATCACGTATTAGATTTTTACAAGATGAAAAACATCTAGATGATTTTAATAAATACATCCAGGATTATGAATTAGTGGTTAATAATTCATGTATGCTTAAGAATTTGTTTATAAAATATACCATACTAGGTGATGAGACAATCACAAAAAAAATTGTATTCGAAATTAATAAAATTGCTAATTTGGAGAAAAAGGTTCTGGAAGGGTTGATTAAGAAAATTTCTAAATAATTTATAACTATGAGTTTATTAATTATTTAGAAATGATTGTTTTAAAATAAAAATATATGAGTATTCCATTTACACCCCAAAATGCTTACTCTCTTTAAAGGGGTCACTAATATTCTTGTGTTCTGTATATCTTATCTGCAAAGACTATTCGGGATAAAAGCCATACTTTTCTTTATACCTTTGAGTGAATCAATCAACACCTAATTATAATTTTATCATTCACATGCTAACTTTTTTGTTAAAACATATCCGTTTACAGTGGTTACCAAAGGCTTTAAACAAAATTTAAAATATGTATATAAGTTGAACTTAATTTTACTAATACAGGTGCTTGCTTTCTACTACAATTATCCATTGACGCGAACGTTAGTTCGGCATATACTTGTTTTAGGTTACATGTTAAAATAAGTATAGGAGAGTATTTTATATGGAGCATTTATGGCTAAGGGAAGCAGAGGCAGGATATGAAGCGCCAAATAATAAGCATGATAAAGGGTATAAGTATCTGTTGTCTGTCAAAAAGGTATTTGTTGAACTATTAAGAACTTTTGTAAAGCAGGATTGGGTAAACAGAAGCAGGACACAGACAACCTAATGGAGAACCTTAAAAAGGCTGTAAATGTACTGAAAAAGCTGAATGATAAAGAGTTTGTGATTTTTAAGAATTGGTTTTTGCATATCATTGTGAGTGGATTCGAGCCTGAAAACCATGATTTAATTAAAAAAATTATTGAGGAAAGCGAGGAAGCGGAAACAATGGAATATAATCTGGCGATTACTTTAAAAGAAGAACGTTTAAGGAACAGGGAAGAGGGAAAGCGTGAAGGTAAAATAGAAGGTAAAATAGAAAGCATTCTTGAACTGCTGCAGGAGTTGCCGGATAGCATACCGCAAGAACTGGAGTGTGTTATTAGAGCTCAGAAAAGCATGGAAATTATAAGCGCATGGCACAAATTAGCCGCTAAGGTGGATAGTATTCAGGAATTTGCCATGGAAATCAAAAACTGAGGTTATTACCGTTAGAAGTTCTAAAGGGAATAACATAAGCGTACTTTCTCAGTCCGCGTAAAAAAGCGCTTTGGTGGTGCTTAGTAAATAACAAAGGGATGAAATAATGGGTGTTTTTTGTGGTGTTGATATGGTGGAAATCGAACGTGTAAAGGATTCCATAGACAAGCTTGGTGAGAGTTTTATTCAGAGGATATTCACTCCTGCTGAAATTGAATATTGCGAAAACAGGAGAAGCGGAAAATATGAAAGCTATACGGCTCGATTTGCCGCGAAGGAGGCTATATCAAAGGCTTTGGGAACAGGCTTTACACAAGGCGTTGGTCTTAAGGGGATAGAGCTTATCGCAACAGAAAGCGGTAAACCGGAGGTTATCCTTCACGGTCGAACAAAGGAACGTTTCATATCCATGGGCGGCACTGCAATTGATATAAGCATGACGCATTGCCGTGACTATGCAGTAGCATTTGCCGTAATACAAACAAAGGATTAGAAAAAAAAGACGAGGCCATCTGATATATAGATTATTGCTGAAGTTTTTTGTTCTATCGTGCAAAAAAAGCAGCTATTATCCAGATGTTTAGCTCTTTCTTTGCAGAAGAATGGCAAAAGAATGGCAAAAGAATGGGTGGCTATATGTGTACGTGGCTTTTGAACACACTCTTGTGAGCGCACTACTGGAGAAAATAGGAACTATTAATTTAAAACAGGATAGGGGTTTATAATGTTAAAAAATATATCCTTAATACATTGCGCTGATCTTCATTTTGACGCACCGTTTAAAAGCATGGGAAGCAAAACCTGTGACAGGCGTAATGATATAAAGAAAACCTTTGAAAGAATTATAACCCTTCTATTAGAAAAGGATGTTGATTACCTGCTTGTTTCCGGTGATCTGTATGAGCATGATTATGCCGGAAGAACGGTTATTCAATGGATTAATGAACAATTTACAAGGCTTCGCGATAAGACGGTTATTCTAATCCCGGGAAACCACGATCCATATACAAGCAATTCATGGTACAGAAATTATCCATGGAGCCCCAATGTTCATATTCTATCATCTAAAACTCCGGACTACAGAGATGAATTTTGCTATTTCTATGGCATTGGTTTTGATACATACCGTCAGGAAATGGTATCAATTGCTAAACAGCCGGAAATACTTACAGAGTATTTCAACATATGCCTTTACCACGGAACAGTGGACATGCCTTTTGCGCAGCAGGCATACAATCCGGTTGATTCAAATGAGCTACTTAAAATGGGGTTTGATTATTATGCGCTGGGTCATTTTCATAAATCAAGTGATGCTCTTGCAGAAAAAGGGATCTTAAACCCGGGTAGTCCTGAACCCCTTGGATTTGACGAGCAGGGTGAGCATGGAGTTTATTTTGTTAGTTTGAGTAAAGACAGCGAAAAAGTTCACAGAGAGTATGAGTTTATTCCATTACAGCAAAGAAAATATTGTGAGATTGAATTTGATGTTGGTGAGATTACCGATAACACGCAACTAAAGCGTGGGCTTTTAAAAGCCATTGAAAATAAAGCTTCAAAAGCGGATATCTTAAAGGTTATTTTAACCGGAAGGCTTACCAGCAGTATTTGCATAGATTTAAAGGAAATGGAACAAAGCCTTATGGCAGAATACTATTTTGCTGTTGTTAAAGACAATACAAAGCCTGCTTATAATCTTGAAGAGCTTGCTGTTGAAAAGAACATAACAGGTGTTTTTGTTACTATGATGCATGAAAAAATGAAAAAGGCACCGGATGGTGATGAAAAACAAATGCTTGAAAAGGCTCTGTATTTGGGTATTGAAGCGTTGCTGACAGGAAATGTAGAATATAGTGGAGATGTATCAGGTTATAGTAGGATGTAGTGGTAATATAACGGAATATAGTGGTGATGTACCGCAACCCCCATGCTTTCTGATAAATATGCATTAATCTATCAGAAAAGCATGTATTTCATGCAAAAATGCCTATGTATCTTGAAGGGCTACACATCAATGATCATCAATGATTTGTATTTTTGCTGTAGAAAAAGAACCCGGTAAGGCTTAACAGGAGGATTTACTGCACGAAATGCGATGATTTTTAATTTAATGCAGTGAATGCAGTGGTGAAATTATGAGGATAACAAAACTTGATATTAAAGGTTTTGGAAAATTAGAAAACAGGGTGTTTTTACCTAATTCAGGGCTTAACATTTTTTATGGCTCTAACGAAGCCGGAAAGTCCACAATACAAGCTTTTGTAAAAGCTATGCTTTTTGGACTTAAAGGCGGACGTAGAACAAGAGAAGGAGAAGTCAGCCAAAATAAAAGGTTCAAACCATGGTTTGGAAAAAGCTTTGCAGGCTTATTGGAGTATAAGCTTGATAATGGCTGCTTTTTTTCTGTAGGCAGAAATTTTGAGAACAATACCTTAACTGTTTATGATGAATATTCCAACAACATAACAGCTGAATTTCCGGCAGACAAAGATGCTGTAGCAGGCTTTGCAGAACAGCACCTTGGTCTTAGCAAGAGCGTTTTTGAAAGGACTGCATTTATCGGGCAGCTGCAAAGTGTTGTAAATCAAGCGGGAAGAAAAATATTAGCAGAACGTCTTGTTAATTTAAAGGA
>ENA-UOOR01000663-UOOR01000663.1-fermentation-metagenome-genome-assembly--contig:-NODE-663-length-46694-cov-7.586462_pt1 | contig 46694 bp, 33 predicted proteins | sample MGYA00245780_ERZ724029 | MGnify/ENA primary metagenome ERZ724029 (study PRJEB28704, sample SAMN03018315) | fermentation metagenome | biome: anthropogenic terrestrial biome; feature: soil; material...
TTAATTGACCAACGAATTATCAATCCGTTTGCGAATTTTCTAATTCATTTTTGAATCTTCCAATCTTGAATCTTCCAATCTTGAATCTTCCAATCCGTTTACGAATCTTTTAATTTGTTCTCGAATCTTTCAATCCGTTTTCAAATCAAATTCGTTTTTACTGTTTTAAGGTTGTACCTATTTTTAATAGATACGGTTCGTTATAGAATGTTCATCGAATCTAGTTCGATGTTTTATCTATATCATGAAAATTTTATTAGAATTTTCAGGGTTGTTTCACTGTTCAGTTATCAATGTTCATTATTTTGTTGCCGCTGTCGACAACTTTTAAATCTTACCATGCCCAAAGGATTTTGTCAACACTTTTTTATTACCAATTTCTTCATAACTTTGAAGTTTCCATTGATTTTAGTGTTTGATTAGTGTTCGATAATTTTAGTATTTGATTTTGCAATAATTATTGTAACTAATGCATGAAAATAATCGAATTCGCGTCTCCATTGGCGATGGAATTTTATTATATCTTGTATAAAAGGATTTGTCAACGATTTTTTTCATCTCTATACATGAAATATCTACCAATCAAAATGGATGCCAATATTAACAATATTAAATTTATTCTTACATATATAACTGATATCTTAATATCTTACATTTTTTTAATTTATCTTTATTAAACTTCATACTTATTTCATTTTTTTATCACATTATAGACACAAACTCCATCTATACTATAAGTAGATAGTGAATAATAAATCACTTTCTACTCCCACCCTATTATACGCATGGTACTATATAAATCTAGATACCAGGTGAAGAAGTCAGCAGACCCCGCTGGCTTCTTTTTTGTCTTGATTAATAATTTTCGGTATTGGATAATTAAGATAACTGGTGGCTAACCAGGAGAATACCGGTTTCTAACATCGCATTTACAGCAGCCTCTTGTATTTAACAGTTAGGGTCCATCTAACTCTCCCAAGTGACTACTAAATAAATTAATTAAATGTATGTATCTAATGCAAAACTTATAATTAATGCTCGATTAATCTTTTTTAATACGTCTTGATCTAGATGACATACCTTTTCTTTTAACCTTGATTTATCAATGGTTCGAATTTGTTCCAGAAGAATAACAGAATCCTTTATAATCCCATATTTGTCCGCATCTATTTCAACATGGGTGGGGAGCTTTGCTTTATTCATTTTTGATGTAATTGCTGCACATATTACTGTTGGGCTATGTTTATTACCTGTATCGTTTTGTATAATCAGTACTGGTCTTACTCCGCCCTGCTCAGAACCGATTACAGGTCTTAAATCTGCATAAAATATATCGCCTCGTTTTATATTCACTATTTTTCACACTCCATTTTATGGCTTTACTCTTATTATCTCCAATTTTGTAATGTATATTCCATAAAATGTTTTCTTTTCTGTGACATTTTTAAAAATTACTCTTTTAATTCATAAATCTTATTCTGATAACTATATATACGCGGGATTCTCTTTCCTATATTACATATAATTTCATAATTAAATGAATTCACCAGAGCACCTACTTCTTCTACAGAAATGAATTGGTCCCCATCTCTGCCTATCAAAGTTACAGAGTCTCCTTGCTTTATATTATCAATGTGAGTAACATCTACCATAAATTGATCCATGCAGACTCTTCCTAAAATTGGAGCCGATTTGCCATGTATTAATACTCTGCCTTTGGAAGAGAGCTGTCTTGGGTATCCATCTCCGTAACCAACTGGAATGGTAGCTATTTTTGTTCTTCTTTTTGTTATATAAGTACTGCCATAACTTACGCCAACTCCTGGTTCTACATCCTTTACATAACTTACATGTGACTTCAGTTCCAAAGCTGGTGTAAGTTTTAATTGTTCCTTATTTACTTCCTCTGATGGATATAAGCCATAAGTAGATATACCGCTTCTAACCATATTAAGCTTAGCTTCTGGCATATCAATAATTGCTGCACTATTAGAAATATGTTTAATAGGTAAAGTAACTCCTTCCTCTTCTAACCGATTTACAAATTTTAAAAAACGATTTAATTGATTATGAGCTGAAGTTTTATCTTCTTCGTCTGCACAGGCAAAATGTGAAAATATGCCTTCAATTTTTACACCTTTTAATGCTGCAATCTCCTTAATTTCTTCAATACTTTCTTCTGTGTCACGAAATCCTAATCTGGTCATACCAGTATCCAGTTTAATATGAATTGGTGCCACCTTATTCTGACTTAATGCTTCGTCAGACAGTTCTTTCGCCAAATCATACTGGAAAATAGTCTGGCTTATATTATATTCAACTAATTTTTTATATTGTTCCTTTGGGGTATATCCAAGGATTAGTATTGGTTTCTCAATACCTGCATTTCTAAGTTCAATTCCCTCTTCAATAATTGCAATACCAAATGCATCTACACCAATATGATCCAATGTTTGTGCAATGGGGATGGCACCGTGACCATAACCATCCGCTTTTAAAATAGCCATAATTTTAGTATTTTCCCCAGTTAACTTCTTTATATTTAAAATGTTATCACAAATTGCATCTAAATTAATATTTGCAGTAACCCTGTAATAACGCTGTTGTTTTACTTCTTTTAAAGATAATATCTCGTAGTCTTTTGTCATAACATCCTCTATTCCGGCACTTTAACGCCTTTTATTAACGAAGCAGATTTGTGACCGGCATAAATTGCCGGTTGAAAAAACAATGTTTTTCAACCTGCTTCCAATTTATTTTTCTAATACTTCTGGCAATGCCTCAATTATATCACTAGCCATCATACTATAACAACCCTTTTTCTCTGCTGCTTTATCACCGGCTAATCCATGTATATAAACGCCTAGCCTTGCTGCTTCCCATGAAGATAATCCTCCCCCAATGAAAGCTCCTATTATACCTGTTAAAACATCCCCGGAACCACCGGTAGACATACCGTTGTTTCCTGAAGTATTAATATATGCCACTTCTTTATATGAAGCGATGGTTCTTGAATCTTTTATGACAAATATTAGTTCATTATTATCGGTACATTTACCGGAAATTTCTAGTAAATTAGTAACAATCTCTTTTACTGGCATGTTAATAAGTCTGGATAGCTCTTTTATATGTGGAGTCAATATAGTCCCCTTCGGTAGCATATTAACAATATCTTCATGTATAAAAACAGTTTTATCTTTATTTAGTTCATAATCCTTATTTAGTTCGTTATCTTTATTTGGCTCGTTATCTCTGTTTAGTTCGTCATCTTTATTTAATTCATTGTCTTTATTTAGTTCGCCATCTTTATTTAGTTCGTAATCTTTATTTAGCTCGCCATCTTTATTTAGTTCATCATCTTTATTTAGCTCGTTGCCTTTATTTAATTCATTATCCTTAACAAATTTCTTATGATTCATAGATGCTATAATATTTAAACCGTCTGCATCAATAAGCAGCGGGGCTTTTGCATTTCTTATAACTAAATTTAGCAGCTTCTCAGAATCCAAACCCACACCAATACCCGGACCTATAACAATGGCAGTTGCCCAATGTATTTGCTCGATAATTTCTCCTATTTTACTAGAATCCTCAAGTGTTTCTGAGGTATAAGTATATAATAATGCCTCCGGTAATAACTGCTGCATAATAATTCTGTTTTCTTCTACCGTCATTACCTTCACCAAGCCAGCTCCGGAACTATATGCTGCTTTTGCAGAAAGATAGCAGGCTCCGCTCATATTATTTGAACCTGCAATTATCAGAACTTTTCCATAGGTACCTTTATTAGAATACTTGTGTCTTGTTGGTAACTTCTCCTTATCAGCATTGTCATATATGTGGTAATGGATTCCAGCTGTTTTGCTTGTTGCATCAAAGGCTGTCTGTGGGAATCCAATATCCGCCACAATCACTTTCCCCGCATATTCACAGCCCGGATATAAGATTAAACCTACCTTGTTGTATCCAAATGTAATTGTATAGTGGGCTTTTACAGCTACATTCAAAGGTTTTGCCAAATCCGATGATAAACCAGAGGGAATATCAACGGCAAATACCAGATGATTGCCAGAATTTATATTTTCTATAATCTCTTCATAAGTACCAGTAACTGGCCTATTTAAGCCAATTCCAAATAACCCATCTATTATTATAGTATATTCATTGATGTTTATATTGTTAAATATGGATATGCTTAAATTTCGTGCAATTTTAAGCTGCTCCTTTGTTTGCGCTGAAGCTTTGTTTTCATCACCAACTAAAAGTATGGCAGCTTCATAGCCTTCACATTTTAATATACGTGCTGCTGCAATACCATCACCACCATTGTTGCCGGTTCCGCATACTGCTAGAATCTTATCCCCTGGATTACTGTGTTGTTTTACTACATTTGCAACCTGTAAGGCAGCACGCTCCATCAATACCACAGAAGGAATTCCTATTTTCCTAATGGTGTAAGAATCTATTGCTTTCATTTGGGTAGAAGTAACTACTTCTTTCATAATTCTCACCCACGCCTTTCTTAAGAAATCTATATTGATATTTATATATCATACCACTTTACTAGATAGAATAAAATAAAAAATTCATATGCATTACTATTTGGTTACAGCTCGGCCTGTGGTATTACTTGGTATATTGACTTCTAATATAATTCCTCCCATTATTTACAAAGTCTGCACCTATGATAAAAATAGGAATCATGTAAATATATCCATTGCTGGCAATAAAAGTCCTTCCAGTTTTATACAAGATAAAAATAGCTCCACATTCTAGTATGACTGCAAGGATGGCTAGAGAGAAACCGTTTATTTTGTCTAAAAAGAATCTTATATGTGCTGCAAATACCCATATGCAGGCAAAGGAAATCAGAGTGTAATAAATACATCTTTTTGCATAACGGATAAAGTTAATATCCTTTACTGTTGGCGTCAAATATGCCATTTGCCCCATTTGTATTCTAAATTCTTTATATTTTTCTATCCAAAAAGAAAAATCGGACCATTTAGTAGGAATTAGACGTTCCGGTATATGAATCTGAAATTCCAACAGCCATTTTAATACCATCCAGACTGCTAGAAAGCCTAATAGAAGAACAAATGCTTGTAACGGCAAGGTTCTTCTTCTCCAAATTACTTTCAATATCTGATAGAGCATATAGAAACCCAGAAACCAGCCAGGTACTCTATAAAGTCTATCTAAAATTCCTCCATAGAAGGGGCCATCTAAAAGGGTATAGGAATCAGCTAAATTATTTTGTGCCATAAATGCATTTGCCAGCTCCTGCCCATTTTCTTTGTCCTCATATACCAGCTCCAGGTTGGAATAAGTATGTTTTTTATCATTAATTTGAATGAAAAAAATAGGCTCTGGAGATTTTATGATTCCCCGTATGTAATATTGCTTATTCCTATAGGTAATAATATTTCCTACCGAATCCACTGTTCCAAATAATTTATATGCCACCACCTGATCTATCATACAGCCTTCGTAATCTTCCTGGATAAGTAAGTTTCCTTGGGTCAGTCTCATTGGATATACTTGATTAATATCGCCATATACTTCAATTAGCTGTGTCTTGTAGGGTATTCCCAATTCTTCATTGGTGATAGTTTGATCCTCTAAACGATTCCAGGCACTGATATGAGGAATATTTTTTGGATTTTTATATTCTTCATATTTTAATGCAGTCATGAATCTTTCTACTGAAATCCTGTCTTCTTTCATTCGTATACTAACCGATTGATAATGTTCTTTTATATACTGTCCATAATATATTCCGCTGCCCCATATAATCAGTGCCGCCAAAGAGAGCAGAATAATGAACAGCCTTTTTTTCATCCTCCTAATTAGGGTCATTTAAGCGAACCCGGTCTCCTGCTTTAATATTTTTATTACTGCTGACAATAATATTGTCTGAAAGACCATTTTCAATAGCGGCTATAGTATAGTCTTTCTCTAAAACTGTAACATCCATACGTAATGCAGTTAATTCATTACCTAAGATGGTATTAGTTTCTTCCGTAATCAAAACATAGGTTTTATTATTTGCATCCATTCTTAGTGCCTGTATTGGGATTGTATTTCTATACTGCTTTGATTGCTTGCTTACCTTAAAGGAAGCTGGTGTTCCTACATAATAATTACCTTTAGGCATAATTCCTGTTATGGTAATCTTCCCTTCTGCATCTTCTGAACTGATACTTTCTATTAATATGGATAATTCATCTTTGCTTTCACCTACCTGTATAGTCATCTCATCTCCCACAGAAAGATGTTTCACTTCTTCTTTAGAGACTTTAGCTTCAAATCCATAATTATTCAATGCAAAGCATACTCTCTCTGTGCCGGTTATACGGTTTCCTATTGTAATTCCACATTCCACCAAAACACCGGTTACTGGGGAATATACTTTTCCCTTATTCTTCAATATATTTTTTATTTCTTCAACAGATTCTTCCTTGTTTTCAATATCCATTTCGCTTAATTCTAAATCTATATTTTGGACCTGCCTATTTATACTATTATTTTTAGTAGTATCTGCATCACTTGCTTTTGCTTTTTCCAATCCTATTTTAGCATCTTCAAAATTTCTTTTTGCAGTCTCTACCTGCATTTCTTCTGCCTTAACTTCCTGTGCATAATCATAGGTCTTACTCAATATTCGATCATATAATGCCTTCGCCTTATTCCTTGCTGCTTCTGCTTCAGAAACAGCTTTTTCCGCTTTCTCCATTAACTTCTGACATTCATTCATAGTATCTGTCAGGGATTCTTCCGCAGAAATAACTGCTTTATTTGCTGAATATATTAACTTTTCTTTATTCTTATCTTCTGTATACAGCATGGAGTATAAAGCCCCATAAGTTTTCTCTATATCCGTTTTATTATATAGAATTCCATTGCGGTAGTCCCACATTGCTGCAGTAAGTTCCCTGTCTTTCTTTGTAAGTTCTGCCAAGGCATCTTCTGCATCCTCCATTGCCCGTTTATATCTTACATATTCTTCCGGCGAAAGTTTTTCTTCCCCCTCCAATGCTGCTATCCCATTCCAATAATCCTCATTGGCTCTTGATACAGCTTTCCTTGCTCTTTCTACTTCTTTTTTATGTTTTTCATACTCTGTTTCACCATAATATTTTTTAAATATATTAGTTTCCGCTTCACTAATTGCATCAAAATTGTTGCTCTCCACTGCGGCTTTGAAAATTATTAGTACCGTTTCTGTGTCTGTTTTATCTTTATCTTCATACAATTCATTGAAAGCTTCTTTTGCTTCTGCAACTTTTTTATTTGCTTCCTTAATCGCCTTCTGTTTATTATCTTCTTGATCATTATAAGCTTCTAAGGCATCTAGATAGGCTTTTTCTGCTTCCTCATATGCAGATTTCTTTTCTTTACCGATATTCTTTTTTACTATTTTTAAATCTTCTTTTGCAGCTTTTAAATCAAGTTTCGCCCGTTCTAATGTAAGTTCTGCCGACTCCTTTGCAGTTCCTCCACTTCCGGTTTTATAATTTAATCTTTCTTTTTGCAGATTTAGTTCAGCTTTTACTATTTCATCTTCTAATTCCTCCAAAATGTCTTCTAAATCATTTATGTCATATAGAAATAGTAAATCTCCCTTTTCCACGTTCTGTCCTTCATTCACAAAAATATCTGCAATCCGGACACCCTCATAAAGATTCATATATTTTTCTGCTTTTGCCCCTAAGACACCTACTCCATTTACCTCAAAATTAAGGGTACCTTTTTTAGGAGATGTCACATCAACTTTTGCAGTTGTTACTGAAGCTGCCGCCCTGGATACAAAGGTTAATAATAACATCATAATAAGGAATCCAATAAATAGCCTTCCTGCACAGTCTTGAAGGGACACCTTTTTTTCTTCCGGTTCTCTTTGCAATTCATACAATAATCTTTCTTTTATCTTTCTCATAATTTCAGCGAAACCTTTCCCATCTTCAATTTATTCTTTTATACCCGATGCAGCAATACCCTGCTCTATATACTTTTGACCAAATAAAAAGATTAAGATTGCAGGTGTCATAGTGATAATAGATGCTGCCATAGCGACTCCTAATTTTTCTTTGGCTATATCCGGAAGATATAAGGATAAAGGCCATAAAGATTTATCTTTTAAAAAAGTTAATGGTTGTTCAATCCCATTCCAGGCTTCTAAGAATCCAAGTACAATTGCTGATATAATTCCGGCTGCTCCCATAGGTATACCAATATAGAAGAATGTCTTAAACTCACCTGCTCCATCTATCTTAGCTGCCTCAATTAAGGATTTGGGTATGGATTTAAAAAACTTTTCTATTATAAATACCGGAAAAGTTGAGAATATATTGGGTAAAATCAGTGCAAAATCCGTATTTAACAGATGGAACTTATTTAAAACCAAATAACTTGAAACCATAGTTACTTGAAATGGCATAATCATTAATACAATGTATAGAATAAACAATGGTTTTTTCCCTTTGAAGTTATACCTGGCAAAGCTCCAGGCTGCAGGAACTGCAACAAATAGCTGCCCTATCAGTCCGGGAATTACCTGCCTGCATGAGTTCCAGAACATAACAAAGAAATTTGGAGAATCTAATAGTAATTCCACATATGGCTTTAAAGTTAGAAAGTCAGGTATAAAGTGCCAGTTTGCAAGTTTATTCTCATTACTAAATATAGTGCCAATCATTTCATTGATTTCCTGTGCCCCCATAAAGGAACCGGTTACCATCATCCATAGAGGAATCCATATAAATAGTGAAATAGTTAGAAGGATTCCAAATGACAGAAATCTTTTTTTCTTCAAAATGAATCCTCCTCTCCCCTATTGCTGAACCTTTGGGCGATTAAAATAAAGATTAACAAAATAGCTGCAATAACAACTGCCGCCGCACACATTTTCTGTATATCCATAGTAACAAACCAGTTATTGAATAAATGTTGCAGCATATAGATACTGCTATCCGGATAACTTCCTGCAATCAGGTATGCCTCTCGAAAAACCTTGAAGGAATTAATAAGGGATAGTACAAAAAGAGTAAATGCAGTTGGTAATAATCCAGGTAATGTAATATACCTAAATTTTCCCCAAGCCCCGGCCCCATCTATTGCAGCTGCTTCATATAATGCCAGAGAGATTCCATTTAGCCCAGCCATCCATAATACCATATCGTACCCGGTATTTTTCCATAGATAACTAAATACCAGTATATAAAAAGCCTTGGATGTATGCATCCAGTCAACAGGCTGAAAGCCTAGGGTTAAAATCATTCTGTTTAGCAGTCCATTCTTGTTAAAAAATATATCCCATAATAAAACAATGGATGCCACCGGAATTGCCATAGGTATTAGAAATGAGCTTTTAAAAAAATCACCAAACTTTTTTTGGCCAATAACTAAAATAGATAGAAATAAAGATATGGCCAGTAATAAGGGTATACATATTAAAATAAACCGACCAGTATTTTTTGCTGCCAATTGAAATGCCTCATTCATGAATACGGTTATGTAATTATCTATACCAACAAATTTTCCACTCATTGCTTCAAAAAAAGATCTCCTTATTACATCCCCAAAAGGGATCAATACAAAGAATATAACACCTGCTAAACTGGGCAGCAAAAACAGCCACGCTGCTATGGACTCTCTTTTTTCCATAATTGTTTTTTTCTTTTTTCCTGTCATAATATCATTTCTTTCATAACAAATTTTTTATTTGTTCCTGCTATATAATCATTTTTCTTGATTATAAGAATAATATTATTACCTTTATCTCTAAAGAATCTTTAAATTTTTATTTATAAAATAGAAAAAGGATGTCCCAAAAGTCAGATTTCTGCTTAATACAGCACACAAAATGACTTTAGTAACACCCTATTTCTTATATTTATTATTTATAATTTTATTCATGTAAAAATTTAAATTATTGGTTCCGCTGCCATGGCAGACGCAGCACAAAAGTAGCGCCGCCTCCGGGGGTATCCTTTATGAAGATGCTTCCTTCATGAAGTTCTATCAATTCTTTTGCAATGCTAAGTCCCAGTCCAAAATGTTTCTTGTCATTTCTTGACCCATCTCCCCGATAGAATCTCTCAAATATCTGTTTTTTATCTTCATTACATATTCCAGGTCCATGATCTTCCACCTCTACTACCACATAATTTTTCTGATTATAGGCACGAAGGGCAATGATTCCCCTGGAAGATGTATGGCTCATGGCATTGTCTATTAATATAGTAAATATTTGCTTTATCCGTTCTCTGTCTCCATGTATTATATGGAGTTCTTCCTCCGGTAAATCAAGGGTTAATTGATAATTATTTTTGTTATAACAGGTGCAAATCATATCATAAATTTCTATAAGAAGGGTATCCATTTCTACCGGTTCTTTTAAAAGGCTCCAGGTATTGGCATCGGAAGAGGCTAATAAGAGCAAGTCGCTTATTAACCTTGTCATCCTGTCACACTCTCCTTCAATGTGAGGTAGAAAATTATCTGCCTTGGTTATGTCCTCTCTTATAGAAGATAAACCAGCTTTAATTACGGTAAGAGGCGTTCGAAGTTCATGGGATGCCGCGGCTACAAAGGCAACCTGCTTCTTTTGTCCTTCCTCTAAAGGTTTTATCACCTTTCCAATGTAAAGGGAACTAATCAAAAATAATGCTGCCACACCAATGAAATCTATAAAAGCATATAAAAACATCTGTTTTAATAAAATACTTGACCCCTGATTGTCACAACTTATTACCATTACATTCAACCAGCCTGTATTCTTTGGAATCAAAGCCGCCATACCATAATAAGCTTTCACGTTACTTAAGCTTACCCTATATACATGGGTTTTCTCCAAGGTAGAATACAGGGGTTTTCTATCCAAGTTAATGCCTTCCTCTATTGCCAGTTTCTTTATCTTCCCAATTAGTTTTTCGGAATCCGGAAGATTATTGTTCAGATTGTATTTGGTAAGTTTTTTTCCGTTATCTTCTATGTATACATATAAATGATTGTCTTCTTGCATTCTGACCAGCCAGGTATTGTTAATTACATCTTCTGAACGAAACTTCTCAACTATCTGTTCCACATTTTTTTGAAACAGAGCCATATTTTGCTCTTGACTCTGTCTACTATTTATTATGTATACCCCCAGGATGATTGTGGTCAGAATAATACTTGAAGTAATGCCATATAAAAGAACCAGCCGTCTTTTAAGTTTACGAAACATATCTATTCCTCCAGTTTGTATCCTACAGACCGTATGGTTCTTATGGTAGCATGGCTATGTATTGATTTTAACCTTTTACGAAGGAAATAGATAAAATTGTCCAAATTTCCATCTGTAACAAAGCTATCTGCTCCCCACACCCTGGTTAAAATTAATTCCCTTGTTAAAATCTGACCTTTATTCTTAATAAAGAAAGCCAAAAGATCTCCTTCCCTTTTGGATAAACTGCAGATTTCTTCTCCTCGAAGCAACTTCATTTTCCCTAAATCCAAATAAAAATCAGAAAAATATAATTCATCTATACTTTCAATTCTTGCAGGTCTTCTTGCCAAAGCCCGGATTCTTGCTAACAATTCTCCGATTTCAAAGGGTTTTGTCAGATAATCATCCGCCCCTGAATCCAAACCTTCAATGCGGTTTTTCAGTTGGTCCATGGCCGTTACCATAATTACCGGAGTTGCGACTTTCTTTTTCCGAAGCTTTTCTAAGACGGTAATGCCCTCCATTCTAGGAAGCATTCGGTCTAACATAATTACATCATAAGTCTGTTTCGTACCATACAGTAACGCTTCCTCCCCATCATGGCAAAAATCTGCTTCCATTCCTGACTTTTTCAATTGATATTCCAGAATAGAACATAATTCTTTGTCATCTTCAATAACTAAAATACGCATTTCCTACACCCTTTCTTTGAATATATACTCCAAATAATGATTTGAATGCCAGAAATCTAAATATAGTTTATTGAATAAGTAGTACTGGATATATATACTATTCATAATTTAATTACTTGAAGACTTTTGACATTCAAATCAATAATAAATATATTATAATTTATTTAAGGTTAGTTAGAGATAAGGACGTTATAACATATTCATAAGCTAATTACAACATTCCTTTAAAGTTTTTCAACCGGCAATTTGTGCTGAAGCACAAATATGCCATTATTATTATAATGGCGCTAAAGCGCCGGAATCGAGGTTAAAATGAAGAAAGTATTTGCTGGCTTATTAGTATTTGTACTTTTACTTACAGGCTGCAGTACAAAAGAGGAAAAAAATGTTTCTAGTTCAAGCATCAAAGGGCGCTATGTAGAAATGGATGTATCATTACCTGAAGAGTTTGATAAAAGTACCGTCTTACAACTAACGAAAAAAAATGGAATGCCATTTCTATATGCATTTTCTTCCGAAGGTGCCTTAACCATTACCGGCTACCAGATGAATAACGATGGAAGCTGGTCCGAGGATACGTCGGAATGGTTAAAATCAGATTCTCTTCTGAAAGCATCCTTTTATGAGCCTGAAGTTTTTGAAGACGCAAATGGGAATCAATTTCTGTATTATTTTGATTTAGAAGAAGACACCCTCAAAGCTAATCTCTTTCGCAGCACCGACGGTACTACTTATGACACCATTTCTCCGGAAGGTTGGAATGAATTATATCCTGAAAGCGACAACTACTACATTACCCCTAGAAAGGTTACTGTGTTGGAAGATGGTACTTTAGCTGCTCTTTTCTCTGATGGAGAATTAAGTTTTTACAATAAAGAAAATTTTTCAAAGCAAAAAAGTATTACTGGACAATACTATGTGGAAACCATAATGGCTCCTGCTGATAAGTCACTCATCCTTGGGCAGACAGATAATCATGAAAATCTGGTGAGTATCGACATCTATGACACAACCACTTATAATAAAACCAGTTATCCTTATCAGTCTGACTTTAAGGGATACACTTATACTTATTTTGATATGAATGATAAGAAAGAGATGGCTCTATGTGATACGGGGGGTATTCATGTTCTGGAGGAAGGCACTTCTACCTGGCAGACTATAGTGGATGGAACACTGACTTCACTATCCATGTCGACTATGTGGACTACGGGTTTTGTATCAGGTTCCGATAATAATTATTATATTCTATATAGCTCAAATAATGGTTATTCCCTTATGAAATACTCCTATGATAAATCCGTTGATACGGTACCATCAACAGAATTAACCATCTATTCCTTAAAGGAGAACGCAACCTTAAGACAGGCGGCAGCTGTATTCCATAAAACACACCCGGATGTAAAAATCAACTTTACCATTGCCATGACTGACGATGAATATAGAAAAGCAGATCGAACTGTCAAAGAAGATTATATACGTGCCCTCAACACAGAACTTCTGGCAGGAAATGGTCCTGACATTCTGGTGTTAAATGAACTCCCTGCAGATTCTTTCGTAGAAAAAGGGGTTCTAACCGATATTAGTGATATTATTCAGCCTATGATTGATAAGGGTGAGTTGTACCCTGATATTATGAAAAGCTACATAAGGGATGATAAGATTTACTGTGTACCTGCTCGTTTTAACCTTCAGCTTCTATGCGGCAGAACTTCAGATGCACAAAACCTAACTACACTGGAAGACTTAGCTGATTATGCAGCAAATCATATGGATAAAACTTTATTTGGCAGCATGACTCTGGAGGATTTTATTACCACCTTTGCCCCATATATAACAAATAAAATATTAAATGATGATGGAAAAATCAATAAAGAAAAACTAGTTTCTGAATTAGAAACATTAAAATCCATCGGAGGCAATATTGGTATCATAGATGAATATAAAGGTGATAGTGAATATATAAATAAAAATGAGCTGAACCTTGTCGATAAAACAGAACTTAATTTGTCAGAATGCAGTGGCTTTAATAATGCAATTTACCCAATAGGTGTAGTAGAATTAATAAAAGGCAGTTATACTGTTTTCGAAAATTCCTTTACCTCATCCTGTGAATTAGGAATCAATCAAGCTAGTAAAAGTCAAGAACTTGCCAAAGAATTTATATCTTTAGTATTATCGGAAGAGATACAAAAAGATGATTTTTATGACGGTTTTCCCGTTAACAAAAAGGGATTAAGCTTAAACGCCCAGGAAGACCGAAGTAATTATGGTCTTACCACTGGTATTACAACAGATGACGGAAAAGACTTGGTATATACCTTTGAAGCACTTAATAAAGAACAAATGGAACAATTAATTCAAAACTGCTCTAAGGCATCCAATCGTATTGTTAAGGATGAACCCCTATTAGAAACCTTGAAAGAAGAAACGAAAGAATTCTTCCAAGGAAGCTTATCTGCAGAGGAAACTGCAGATCTTATTATAGAAAAAGCTAATGTTTATCTATCTGAATAGGTTTCAAAATAAAGCTTTGTTCCCATTTCATTAAGTAAGAAAAGGACCGAATCCGCTACGGAATCAGTCCTTTTCTTCTCCTACTGCAAAAGCACTTGCATATTTATTTGTATTGGTTATAGAAACCCATATTCTGCTCATATTCATGGAACAAGCCATTTCTTTTGCATTTCCATATAGATTTACATATGGTTTTCCCAAGGAATCACGTAATATTTCTATTTCAATAGGTGCAATTTTTCCAAAACCGGTTCCAAATGCTTTGGCAACCGCTTCTTTTACTGCAAAGTTATCCGCGAATTTCTTAGGCTCTGTTTTACAAAGGCTTATTTCTTGTTCGGTGAAATATTTCCTCTGAAATGCTTCATTTTCACATGCTTTTACCACACGATCTATTTCTATTAAATCTGTACCGATTCCAACAATCATGGCTACTCCCGTCTACTTATTGTCAGGTTTGAAAGAATCATCTAAAACCTGAACCAAGTCAGGTCCCAGCAAATCATGCATATAAGTGTAGATTTGGCTATTCTTTATTTCCATATCCTGTTTTTGAAGAAGCTTTTCTTTTAATTCATTACGGGTTTTATCAATCCATTGACTAATGTCACCAATTTCCTGATTATTTTCCTCCAAAACCTGATACCAGATTTTAGCACTTTCTACAATAAGTTTTTCATTGGTTTCCTTGATACGATATGGAAGGTTTGCCAATTCTTCGTCCATATCTGCCATCTTTTCACTGATTTCTTTAATGTATTTGGGGTTCTTTTCTAATATCTTATAACTATTTGAAGAATCCTCACTCACTTCCATATTTTCAATGATTTCTTTCATAAGCTGTGACTTTAGATTCTTTAAGTCTTTCATGTCATTGACTAACTTCCCCTGCCGTTTTAATAAATCATTTAACTGACATTCTATTTCCTTAATATGATTCGGTTTCTCATGCTGCGGAAATAATTCATACCATCTTTCGTCTAATGTTAGAATAGGTATCTTTTTCCCTTTAAATGCTTTGTGAAAGTTAAGCCCCCCATGTAAACGCATCCTGTACTTCCTTCCCTTTTTATCTTACGTAATAATCATTAGTCTTTATCTTTATTATCGGCATCCGTTTCAGAAGGTTTAGTATTATCTTCACTGGATTTTAAATCATAGGATAATCTCATTAAACTCTCTGCCAAATGCACGTTCTCAACTATAACATCAGGTGGAAGATTTAAATCAACTGGCGCAAAGTTCCATATAGCTTTGATTCCTAACTTTACTACTTCTTTTGCTACTTGTGGTGCTTTTAACCTTGGTAAGGTTAATACTGCAATATGGACTGGATTATTTTTCACAAACTCCTCTAGTTTCTCTATCATCTGGATTTCAATTCCACGAATGGAAATGCCCTCTAATCTTGGATTTACATCAAAAATTCCAGTAACATAAAAACCACGCCTTTCAAAATCAGTATAGTTTGATAAGGCTTGGCCTAAGTTACCGGCACCGATGATAATTATATTATATTTTCTGTCTAGCCCAAGAATCTTTCCTATTTCTGCATATAAGTATTCAACATTATAACCATAACCCTGCTGTCCAAATCCTCCAAAATTATTGAAATCCTGTCTAATTTGAGAGGCAGTTACTTTCATTCTTTCACTTAATTCCTTGGAAGAAATACGAACAACATCATTCTCCAGTAATTCTCCCAAATATCTATAATATCTTGGCAATCTTTTTATTACCGCTAATGAAATTTCCTTCTCTTGCACCGTCAGTTCCTCCTTTATCTGTGTAAATGTTATATTAATCCCACTTTACTTCATTACATTATATTAGATTGATATAAAATTGTCAAATTGAAAACATTTCTTTTATTAGCATAATACCATCTATTTTACTAACCATCAATATCCAATATTGGTCAAGACAAAATGGGATTGCTTTTCATTACGGATAATGGTAAATTATATATCAGTAAGTATATAGCCAGGTTGATGAAATGGATAATTATTATGAATATAAAAGAAAATCAACCAGTAAAGAGAAACGTTAAATTTTAAGTAAAAAAGGAATGTAAGGAATTATATATGATATTAGCATGTAATAATATAAGTAAAAGTTTTGGTACAACTCAAATATTAGATAGTGTTTCATTTCATGTAAATGACCGTGAAAAAGCTGCTATAGTAGGGGTAAATGGAGCTGGAAAGTCAACTCTTTTTAAAATCATTATGGGTGAATTGGCTGCAGATCAAGGAGAGGTCATCTTTGCAAAAGGTTGTTCCGTAGGATATCTGGCTCAACATCAGGCATTTTCCTCCGAGAATACCATCTACGATGAAATCCTTACTGTAAAGCAGGATATAATTGATTTAGATGAATCAATTCATAAAATTGAACAAGATATGAAAAATGTTACTGGAAATGAGCTCAATCAATTATTAAACACATATACCAGACTGACACATGAATTCGAGTTAAAGAATGGTTATTCCTATAAAAGTGAAGTAATCGGTGTATTAAAAGGACTTGGATTTACGGAAGAAGACTTTAGTCAAAAAGTATCTACCCTTTCCGGAGGTCAAAAGACCAGAGTGGCTCTTGGTAAATTATTGTTAAGTACACCGGATTTAATCCTTTTAGATGAGCCTACAAACCATCTTGACATGGAATCCATTGCCTGGCTGGAAAACTTCTTATTAAATTATAACGGCGCAGTTGTGGTCATTGCACATGACCGCTACTTCTTAAATAAAGTAGTGTCAAAAATCGTTGAAATAGAGAATACAAAAGCAACTATGTTTGCTGGCAACTATTCTGCTTATGCTGAGAAAAAAGCCTTACAAAGGGAAACTCTTCTAAAGCACTACTTAAATCAGCAAAGGGAAATCAAACATCAGGAAGAAGTTATTACGAAATTAAGATCTTTTAATCGTGAAAAATCTATACGAAGGGCGGAAAGCCGTGAGAAAATGCTGGACAAAATAGAGCGTGTGGATAAGCCTATACTTCAGGAATCCCAGATGTCCATTCGTCTTGAACCCCGTGTTATCAGCGGAAATGATGTATTAACCATAAGGGATTTAAGCAAATCCTTTGATACACTAACACTATTTAAACATATTAACTTTGAAATCAAACGTGGTGAACGGGTTGCTATCATTGGTAATAATGGTACTGGTAAGACAACCATATTAAAAATAATCAATCAGCTTCTGGAACCTGATAGTGGTGAGGTAAAATTAGGTGCTAAAGTAAGGATTGGTTACTACGACCAGGAACATAATGTGTTGGATTCTGAAAAAACTTTATTCGATGAGCTGCAGGATGCTTATCCACATATGGATAACACCTCCATCCGTAATGTATTGGCTGCATTTTTATTTACCAATGATGATGTATTCAAACGCATTAAGGATTTAAGCGGTGGAGAGAGAGGACGTGTATCCCTGGCAAAGCTTATGTTATCAGAAGCCAACTTTTTAATCCTTGATGAGCCAACCAATCATCTGGATATTACATCAAAAGAAATACTGGAGAATGCACTTAATAATTATACCGGCACTGTTTTATACGTGTCTCATGACCGTTATTTCATCAACAAAACTGCTACAAGAATCTTAGATTTAACAAAACAAAATTTGATAAATTATATTGGTAATTATGATTACTATTTGGAGAAAAAGGACGAGGTTGAAAAGGCACAACTTGGAAGTCTATCCAATAGTTCTTTGAATAATACTATTATGAACAATATTCGAGGAATTGATGTTATACAAGGAAATCTATCCAATACGAAAGCTACTGCAGCGATTCCTGCCAATGCAGAGGAATCTGAAGGCAAGCTGGACTGGAAACAGCAAAAAGAAGAACAAGCCAGAATCCGAAAACGCCAAAATGAATTAAAGAAAACAGAAGATGAAATTCATCAGTTAGAAACACGGGATGGGGAGATTGATGACCTGCTTACCAAAGAAGAAATCTATACGAATGTATCTAAATTGATGGAATTGAATAAAGAAAAGAAGGAAATTGAAAGTAGGCTGGAAGAACTGATGGTTTTGTGGGAAGAATTAGCTGATTAAGATAAGAATAAGAAATAATTAATATGGGGTGAGTATTGTTTTGATGTTAGCTTCATACTTATTACAAAGTGAGAAATTTAAAAAAGATATTAAATAATAAAAGGACCGGAAATATATTATTCTTCCGGTTCTTTTACTATTTGAAAGCCATTCTGTTATTTTGTTAATCAAATAATTTTTTCACTTTTTCTTCTGACAATGGTTTGTAGAATAAGAATCCTTGTCCTAAGTCGCAGGAATATTGCTTCAAAATATCTAATTGATGTTCTGTCTCTATTCCTTCTGCAATTACTTTACATTGTAAATCATGAGCAACCGATAATATGTTCTTAATAATTATCTTATCTTTTTCACAATGTTGAATGGAATTTACAAAACTTCTATCTATTTTTATTATATCAATTGGTAATTCTTTTAAATGTGACAAGGATGAGTATCCTGTTCCAAAATCATCTAATGCAATCTTTATACCTAATTTTTTTAACCGGTTAATTCGTTCTGCCGCAATATCTATATTATATAAGAAAGCTGTTTCTGTAATTTCTAATATTATTTTGGAAAAATCAACTTCATATGATATAAGTATTTGTTCTATTTCATTGAAGTAAAAATCGCTTTCCAAAGTTTTACTGGATATATTAATGGATAACTCAATTTGATAAAACCCTTCTGATTCCCAATGCTTCTTTTGTTGTAACGCTTGGTTGATTATCCATTTTTCCAAACTATAAATTTGCTTTGATTCTTCTGCAACAGGAATAAACAATGCCGGTGATATCATACCTTTTTTAGGATGAATCCATCTGACTAAAGACTCTACTCCAATTATTTTATTAGTATTAAGGCTAAACACAGGCTGGTAGTAAAGCGTAAAGTTTTGCTCATCAATCCCTTTTTGCAGTTCATTTACCATCTGAACTCTGCTAATAAATTCCTTTTGAATATCTTCCTTAAAGAAAAGTATATCCTTTCCTTGTTTTTTTGCAATTGACATTGCTATTTCAGCATTCTGAAGTAAAGATACAATATCCCTGCCATTATCCGGATATATAGAAATTCCCATACTAAATGAAACATAAAAATCATAATCATAGGCTGACCATAGGTTGCAAACATTATTTTTGATATTTGTAATAGGTTCAAGCAGTTCAGCTGTAGATTGTATATCCGTAAATAATATGGCAAATTTATCACCGGTAATACGTGCTGCCATATAAAAATCATCCATGTCTGCCTCTAAGTTATGGGATATATATTTCAACAGCTCATTTCCAACTTTATGACTGCTTGTTTGATTTATGTATCTAAAATTGTCAATGTCTAAATATGCTACAGCAAACTTAGTACTTGGGGAACTCCTGTCAATTAATTTACCCATTTCGTTTATTAACATAGTCATACCTGGTAACCCAGTTAATTCGTCATACATTATAACATGCTCTAATATTGCACCCCAACTCCTTTACTTATGAAAACTTTATATCAAAACTGCACCAAGCGTGTTACTCTCCAACTCCTTTACTATATAATATATAAAAAACTTAAACTATAACCTTAAACTGTGACCTTGAATTTGAACTATATTTTAAATTTAACAACTAAATTATGTAACTTGACAGCTAATTCGGACAAATTATCACTGGCTGCTGCTATTTCTTCCACAGAGGCGGTCTGCTCCTGGGTTGCCGCTGATGTCTGTTCAGCTGCAGCTGCATTTTCTTCTGCTATTGCAGACAGACTTTCAAGTTCGTCAAGTATATCCTGTCGCATTAAATTCATTTCTTCTCCAAAAGCGCTTAATTGCCTTATTGCTTCTATAGAATCATTCATGGATTGTGCAATTAAATTGTATTTATCCTTACTATTATTTACACCATTCGCTTGTTCCGTGGATATATTCGTAACTTTTTTCATAGTATCTACTACATTGCTTATATTGCTTTGTAATTCGCTTACAATTTCATGAATGACTTTTGTAGATCCAGAGGATTGTTCCGCCAATTTTCTAATTTCTTCTGCAACAACGGCGAAGCCTTTGCCTGCTTCCCCTGCTCTTGCTGCCTCAATAGCTGCATTTAAGGATAATAAATTGGTTTGTGTTGCAATTGACTCTATTACATTGCTAGCTTCTCCAATCTTATTAGAGCTTTCATTGGTCTGCATAATAACTTGATATATCTCCTTAATTGCAACGATACTTTCTTCGGTTACTCTACTTAAGGAATCGATTTCTTTTATTCCTTCCTCTACTACATCAGTTACTTTATTGGAAGATGTATTTACATTACCAATGTAATTATGCACTTTATCAATTGTTGTTCCTAACTGGGAAGCCTTCATGGATCCCTCTTCTGTATGTTTTGCCTGTTCAGTGGCTCCCTGAGCAATTTCTTCTACTGTTTTTGCTATTTCCTGGGCTGCATTGGCTGTTTGTTGAGATGTTGCCATTAATTCTTCAGAAGATGATGCCATTTGTTCAGAAGATGCATTAATGTCGCCGATGATGGCTTTCAATCTATCTGTTATTTTTTGTAATGCTCTCGCCAGACTTCCAATTTCATCATTTCGATTTATATATTTCTTATCTACATTTTCTGTTAAGTCTAAACCTGCAATCTTCCCTGAATATTCTACTGTATTTATAATCGGTTTTGCTATAGAACTTCCAATTAAATAAGTAATAGCTATACTTATACATAGGATAATAATTGCAATTATTAAAATAAATTCTACTAACTGGGGGATTGCAGCTAAAATTTCATCTTCAGGTGCAACCAAAACAAAAGTCCAATCAGTACCTGCTATATTAGCGAATCCTGCACTTTGTTTGTGTCCATTATAGGAATAACTGACCGTGCCCTCTTTTTCTGCTAACATTTTTTTTACTGCATCTGCTGTAGAAGAAAGGCTTTTATCATTTTTTACCTCTTCCAAAGTATTAAACTGACTATATACCATATTCGTATCTTTATGACCAATTACAGTTCCATTACCATCTATGATATAGCTGTATCCACTCTTTCCATACCCAATGTCGGCAACAATATTACTTAATGCACTGCCATCTCTTCTGCCAAGTATTGCAGCAATTACTTCACCATTTTCCATAATAGGAGCTGTTTGTACTAATGCTATCTCTCCTGTATCTTGGCTTACAACAAAATCAATTGGATTTTCACTTCCACTAAAAACCTTCATTAAATGGTCTGAATTACTTATTTTGTACTCATTGCCATTAGAGTAACGAATCGTTCCATCCGTCTCTAATATTCCAATTTCCGCAAAATCCGTTTCATTTAACACGGACTTTAGAATATCTTTTTGTTTAGCCCAATTCATTCCTTTTATATCTTCCATAGTTGTAATCGTTTCTAATGATTTCATATATCCATCTAAACGGCTGCTTTCCAATTGTGCGGAAGTGCTTGCCAAAGCTACCATGGAATCTTCTGCTTCCCTAATAATAATGTTACTGGATATTCGTAAAACTATCAAACCCAAAGTTATTATTGATAAAAGTATCAAAATTGTGTAATAAAGTATAAGTTTCGTCTTAATACTTATTTGTCTGCCATTACTTTTTCTTTCAATCTTACTCATAATTCCTCCCACAAAATATAATTGTTAATACCTGACTTTCTAGATTTTTTTCCCTCCTTTTGTCGTAATATAGTAGTTTACATTATAATATTTGTCATATCTTGTTGCATTTTGTTATAGCCATATTACGAACATTATAAACTATAGAAGTATGGATTGGTACAATTCCATATGAAATGGCAATGCCTGGTCACTGACATTTTGTAATATTAAGCTTGTAATGAATTTACTGACATTGACACTATAATGTGTATGATATAAAGTAATACAAGAAATTTCAATTTCGAGTTTTATACAACCAAGGGGGGTTTATCTTCCATGAAATCAAATATAACATTTGGCGAATGCCTAAAATACTTGCTTAACACTTTAGAAATAAGTATGAGCCGCTTATCTAAGGTTATTAATGTAGATAGTTCACTTATAAATCGATGGATTCATGGAACCAGGATTCCTCCATATGGAACTTCTTATATTGAGAAAATAGCAGAGTTTCTTACAAAAAATATATATAATACATATCAAATTGAAATGTTAAATGAATTATTTAAAGATGTATGCGGAGAAAAGATGGTAATCGATAATGCTGAAGAAAAGATTAAAAAGATATTATTAGAGTCACAGGGGTATTCTATTGAAAAAAGAAAGAAAGAGAAAACAGTGCATAAACATTACTATGTAAAACAAAATCAAAATTATAAATTACATAATAAACATATTGCCCAACAAGTTAAAAGTGAAATTAGCAATAGTAATTTTATTAATTCTTCTAAGAATGTCCATCTTTCCCAGGATGATATGATAATTTATGAAATTGATAATATTATTTCTGCAGGTATATCATTAATAGAGACAGCTGCTAAACAAAAAAGCACAAAAAATGATGCTATTTATATTACTTTTGACAATCTGGATTACACTAACTTTTCTAATAATAAATTGATTTTTTGGAGAGAAAGTTTATTAAAAGCTGTAGAAAATGACTGGCAAATTAATTACTTAATGAAAATGGACGGCCATTTAAATTTTATGTTAATATTTATTAAATGCTTACTCCCCCTTATAAAATCAAAGAAAGTTAATATATATAGCCTGGATAGGTATGATTCATTTCCAGCTCTGAGGCCAATATTTTTAGCTTCTGGAATTGGGGCTATGTCTTGCTTTCCATCTAGTAAATTTTCCAATGTAGACAGCTGTTTTTATATAAAAAATGAAGCTGCCATTGATATCTTTAAAAATTATATGGATATACTTATTAAAACCCAGGCTCATAGTATACTGAATTATTATTCTCAGGATAAAAATGATGAATACTATAATTTATTATGCGAAATGATGGGGAAAAACGGTAATCAGTTGTATTATAATACTAACTTAAATATATTCCTAATGCCGGAAGAATTATATAAGAAGCTTTTATTACGGAATAATTTAGAGGAGAATGCCATATTACAATCTTTACTTTACTACAGAAAGCAATTTAATTCCCTTATGTTAAGCTTACAAAATAATAAGCTGAAAGAAATATACTTAACTGAATCTATGGATAATTTAATAAATCATCAATTTTTATATCTTAATACTTATTATGGTTTTGAATTAGTAGAGTTAGAGTCCGAAGAAATTATTGAATATATACAAAATATTATAAAAATCCTTAATGGATTTGATAACTATCAAGTTGCAATTATACATAATACTAACGAGCATTTTGAAAATATGAAAGAGTGCAATTTTACTATTAAGGAGCGGCAAGGAGTATTTTTTTATATAGTGAAACATTCAGAATATGCATCAGAAGTCAGATTATCCATAAATGAACCGGCAATTGTAAAGGCTTTTGAAGAATATTTTAATGACCTGTGGTCGCGAATTTCTCCTATTAACAAAGATAAAAAAGATATTATAGCATGGCTGCAATCCTATATTGATGTACTTAATAAAAGAATCAATTGTGACTAAGGATTCTTTTAGGAAGAATATATATGCAACACTACTCATTCAATAAACTATATTTATACTTTGATACTCAAATCATTCTTGTTTTAGAAAATGGTGCCTGTTGATACATATATCTATGGTCAACAGGCACACTTAAATTTATTTAATATCTAACCCTCAATCATTTTGTATTTTAAATTGATTCACCTGATTTATCAAATCATGTGAGAGTTGTTTTAAGTTTTCTGAATATCCTACAAATGTAGCAGCTGTTGCAGTTACCTGCTCTGTAGATGCGGAAACTTCTTCTGTACTTGCACTGATTTCTTCTGAAACAGAGGAAATGTTTTGTGTATGATCTACTATGTTATCTTTTTGTTGATTGATTTTCATTGTAGATGTTTCAATTTCCTGGACTTTATCATTTAAAGCACTTAAAGAATTGAGTATTTTATCAAAAATACTTTTTGTTGATTCAACGGATAAAACCTGCTCCTCCACTACTTGTTTTGTATCATTCATTGCTGCAACTGCTTCATTTGCTTTATGGTTCATATTGGATATCAGATTACTTATATTATGTGTTGCTTTGGAAGATTGCTCTGCCAGTATTCTTATTTCGTCAGCAACAACAGAAAATCCTCTGCCTGCCTCTCCTGCTCTTGCAGCCTCTATTGCAGCATTTAATGCAAGAAGATTAGTTTGTTCCGCAATCTGATTAATAGTGTCAGTAATTACATTAATCTCCTCAGCAGATTCTCTCACACGAGAAATAATTTCATTTACATTATTGGAGGACTTCCCTGTCCTTTCCGTTTTATCAACAAGTATTTCAACCTGTTCAAGACCTTGGTTTCCTAATTTTTTTGTATTATTTGATAAGTTACCTACTTCTACTGTAGAGTTTGTAATAGCCTCTAAGAAATTGGCAAGTTCACTAATGCCTTGTGAATTGCTGTCAATATCTACGGCTTGTTCTTGACTGCCTTTTGCTACTTCTTGAACGGTTGCTGCTATTTCATTTAGGGCATTGCTTGTCTCTTTTGTCATCTGAAGGATGGATTCGGAAGTTTCATCGATTATAAGAGAAGAATCCTTTACATTTTTCATCAATCCTCCGATTTTATTCATCATTAGATTAAAGTGATTTGCTAATTCTCCAAATTCATCTTTCGTAGTAATTGTAATATTAGCTGTTAAATCTCCTTCTGACGCTTTACTAAAGCCATCTTCTAACTTTTTCACATTTTTTGAAATGAACTTGCTAATAAAGAAAGAAAGGATTATAGTAAATATTACGGCTATAAGTCCTATGGTTATGGTACTATACATCACATCTCTTACATCATTTAGCAATTCTTCTTCCGGCAAAGATCCGATAAGCTTCCACCCTGTTATATCGTTGGTTTTGTATACACCAAACTTCTTAGCTCCATCTACTTCATATTCCGTAAATCCTTTTTCATTATGAGTAACTTCTTCCCATAACTTAAGTTTTGTTATTGCATCTGAGCCTATTAATGCTGCATTTGGATGACCTAATGCAGTGCCATTGGGATGAGCCAGAAAAACATATCCCTCACTGCCTATTTGAATTTCTGCAAGAGTTTTGGATAGTTGTCCCAAATTAATATCTATACCAAAAACACCTATAATATTCCCATTATCAATAACTGCTTTTGAAATGGTAACTGTCATATCTCCAGTGGTTTCATCCAGGTAAGGTTCTGACCACATAGCTTTGTCTTTATTATCTACAGCAGTAGCATACCAAGGTCTGGTTGTTGGATCAAATCCAGATAAATCTGCTACTGGATAGATGATTGTTTTCTTGTCTGGAGTTGAATAATAGGCAGCCAAAATATCCGAATCTTGTTCCTTTACTTGTTTTAAAACTTTTAGCAGATTTTCTTCCGAACCTAAAGAATTGGCTTTATATGATATGTCTTTTTTAGAAGGAAGGCTTGTAAGAATACCTACTTGTCTTTCTAGTCCTATCAAATATTTACTCATCATCATGTCAATTTGGTCAATGGATTGGGTACTTGTAATCTTTAGCTTCTCTTGAAACATGTTATAAGAATTAATATAGGTTGTTACACCCACTGCTCCAATGGATAAAATAGACATACAACATAGAATTACCATAAGTTTTGTTCGCATAGACTTAAAATGGAATTTAGTTGATAAATGGTTTTTTTTCATTTGTGTAATATTCCTCCTTAATATTATGCTAGTGCATTAAGATTAAATCAATAATGTCCTTGCATAATTATGTAAATAATTACAGTAAAAAATTGAAATATTATTAAGTAATAACGTAAAATCAAGCTTATTTGCCATATTATAGAATATATATTTATTCAATTTTTCATGTTTGTGAAAATTATATCTTGAAACTTTCCTTTTTTCAAGAAGAAAATATAAAAAACATTATTATATGGTTAAAGGATAGGTACCGTTCAGCCTTCCGAATTCAAGACAGAGGAAGGGGCTGTTGCAAAACTGTCATTCTCAGTTGTCATTCTCAGCTGTCATTCTCAGTTGTCATTCTCAGCTGTCATTCTGAGAACTTTAGTTCGAAGAATCTCATTTTATAAATCAAAAAAATCATATTGTAGCTTTTTCAAAGATTTTAATTTTGGTGCCGTTATTTTATCTTCCTTTGTTATATTCCCAATTAATAGTGGAGAGTTCACATCATGATTTTTCATATTATTTATTACTGAAGCTTCATCATAACTGGCATAACAATAAATGCAGCCGTTAAGACACGAATTGTAACTGCCTACTTCCCTGCTTTCCATACATCCACATTCTAAGCGTTGACCACTATCCTTCTTTCCACTTATCTGACACCCAATTATCTCTTCAATTGTTTTCTTATCAATACAGCTTCCATGTTGTATATTAAAACAATCTAAATCCACTGTTTCTGCACAAGTTTTGATTTTAATGCTATGCTTTTCTGCTTCTTGTGATATTGCTTTAGAAAATTCATTTATTTCATCATTGGTTAGCTGACGTATATCTTGCAGACGGAAAGTATTCTTAACATACATGTCAATAAAACTAATTATGCAAGTATTCGTATATGATGCTATTCTTTCAAGAATATAGCGAAATCTTTCTATCTGTGAAGAAAGTGAATATTTCTCACTAATAAAGATAGGATCATACCTCCATATGACTTTCTCTTTTCCTATTTTACAAGATAAATTTTTAAAAATATCTATGGATTCATCCAAATCCGGTACATGCTTCTCAATGGATTTATCGTATCCATTAAGGGTATATTGAAAATAATAGGAATATCCAGCCAATTGAGATAATCCTGGTATCATCTTTGACGGGTTCTTTGTCCAAAACACAATACAGTCAACTATATCTTTGTTTAATAATATTTTACTAACCTGGTGATGGTTCATAGGGTTACGTACATAGAGAAACCCCTCTTTTATACGATTAAAAAACCAGTCGGAATAATAATTGGGAATGTCGGTTCTTCGGCTGACGCTTAAAATCATGATGCCTCGCCTCCTTTATAAAACTTTCAATTACTTCTCATTTCCCCTTGCTGTCAAACTTTGCAATTCATAGCAATTCCTGTAGGAGTTACAAGGAATGGGTTCTTGGGTTTTATTGTAGGTACACCAGTCTCTTTCTCTATAATTTGTTCAATTCCTGTTAAACAGCAGGTTCCTCCGCAAAGGTAGATAGTATCTGTCTGCTGTTTATCTATATATTTGTTAATGATACACGCCATCTTTTCAACAACAGCTTTCACTATTGGCAGAATTTCCACATGTTTGGAGTAATCCTGTTTTATCTTTTCTGCTTCTGAAAATGGAATATGATAATTACCAGCTAAAACTAAGGAAAGGTGAGTACCGCCAGTTGGTTCATCCTCAATTCGAATCACATTACCATCTTTAAAAATTGCTAAACCAGTTGTTCCTCCTCCAATATCCACAACCGCTCCGTCCTTTATCTGGTAAATGGAATTGGCTGCAGTTGGCTCATCCAGAATATTAACGACTTCAAAACCAGCTCCTTCTGCAATATACTTATGAGTCTTCGTACTACTTTCCGTCCCTGCCGGCATTGCAATTGCGCAATTCTTTAACTCACATTCCAACCGCTTTTCTAATTTCCCTTTGAGCTCTTTTACGATTCGAAGTGCACCTACATAATCAACTACTACACCATCTCTTAAAACACTGGCAGCTTGTTTTTCACAGGCAATTGGATTATTTTTTTCATCTAATACAACGATAATAATGTATGCTGTTCCAAGGTCTAACCCAACTTTTAATTTTTTACTTACCGGCTTGAATGTTATGGTTTCGGAATCTTCCACTTGGCTTATATATGCATTTACACGTTCTAAATCTATCATATCCTTAAACTCCTTTAAGCATGTCGCAACTTCTTTTACTATAGTATTCCCCGTCTGGTGGCATTGGCAAACCGTGCATGGATGGATTGTCAACTTCTTTTACTATAGTATTCCCCGCCTTAAGCTATATAACCCTGCTAAAACAGCAGCTCCATTTGTTCTGCATCCTCTACTTTCACCTGAGATGCATAGATAGTTAATATTGGGTCTTCCCCCTTGATGTGTTCTCCCTTTAGATACTGAACATCTTTTTGTAGTCCGGACTCCATAAGATTTAACACATATAGATTATCAAATCGGTTATAAATGGATTCTCCACCAAGACCGGTAAGGCAGATTAACTGGGTATTATTTTTCTTAGCAATATCCATCAGTGGTATCAGAAGATGGGAAGCGTTGGTCTGGGCAAATGGATTATCCATTAGTAAGACTTTACCCTCTACCTGCTGATAAAACAAATCCGTATCCTCTCTGCGCATATAGGATAGCAGGCTTGATAATATTACAAAAGCAGATAAGAAGCCTTCTCCGCCAGAATTTCTTGCTACTTGAGCCCAGCTAATAGGGTATTCTCTTTGTGCTTCAATTTTATATAATTTAATGTCAATGTTTCCGATACCAACAATGGTATTATATAAATTTTTGGTGGTAATCAATGTACCAAGCATTTCTTCTATATTTTCGTTCTGCTCTAATCGCTTCAGGCCTTGATTTGTAGTAGTTTCAATAAATTCTTCCAGTCTCGTTTTATATATGGTTTCTTGTTCTTCCCATACCGGCAGTTTTATTTTTAACATCTTAATTGTTCTGCCCCTGACAGTAATGGATGAATTCTTATCGATTTTGCCCAGGTTCTTGTGAACATCACTTACATAATCTAACAGCATCTCAAGAACTTTCTCTTTTTCCTTAACAATAAGTGCTATATCCACATCCAGCTTTTCAATTAATGCCACATAAGAAGCAAGAATAATATCCAATTGTTCTAATAATATTTTCGGTGCATCCACAAGACTAATTAAGGTATCTATGGGTTTTTGGAAAAACTCTTCCTCATATGAGGTTTTATGAGAAATAGAATCGAATAGTTTTAGCAATTCTTCTCTCTTCTTTTGCACAGCATTTAGAGAAACACGATAATCCCTTATTAATTTACCACGAAAATTCACAAGGTCTTGGTTACTTAATTCTTCTATGCCCTTTACACTTCCAAAGCTTAATAGCTCTTCTTCAAATTCAAAGCTTTTATCTGTTGTTAAGTTATTAAATTCAGCAAGAGAAGATAGATTATTTTGATAGCTATTTACCTTTTGGCCATATTCCTTTTGTTTCAGTTTTGCAGCATCTATTTCTACACGAATAAGGCGGATGCGTTTTTTAAATTCTAAGTCAATAATCTGATTTCTGGGACATAACTCCCTGGTATGGAATTGTTCTTCCATTCGTTCAAAAGTAGTTTCTATTTTACTGTCTTTCACTGCAATATTCGTAGTTAAGCCGTTGATTTTTTCAACTGTATCCTGTAAGATATGCTCCTTGTCCTTTTGCTCTGTAAGACATTCCTTCTCCAAATAGTCATCAATAACAACATGAATATAGTCCTGCTCCTCTAAACCAACTTGGGCAGCTTTCGTCAATAATCTTTCCTGAGCCTTTAAAAAACGCTCCCTTGCTTTTTGAAGATCTTCTTCTAACTGGGATTGGCTTTCACTAATATTCTTAGTAATGGCTTCAAATCTTGCCTCCAAATCTTCAATATCTTTAGAAAGAAGCTCCCCTTCCCTATAATTTTGAAAGAAATTAACTTTTTGCTGTAATTTTTCTAGTTTTATTAATACTCTTTCTCTGTTTGTAATAGTATCCTGAATCTCTTGGAGAATGATTTGTAGTACTAATTTATTTTCTTTTATACTTTCTCCAAGCTGATTGAGAGCTTTTTCTGTTCTTTCAATCTCTGTTCTATTCTCAATATATTCTTCATAGGACTTACATAAATTTTTAAAATCATAAATTTCATTTTTAACAAAGCTTTCCTGTTCACTTCTACCGGTTATTTCCTTATCTAAATTATCTTTTTCTTTAGACAATTCTCCCTTACGGTTTCTTAAAGTAAAGATGGCATTTTCCAATTCTTCTATTTTCTCTCGCAATTCTTCTATTGTTTTCTTACATTCCTTATAATCGTCTTCATTAACAGACTGGTACTGTATCTGATTACGTTTACCTTCATACTCCTTTATCTCTTCGCTTTTTTGCAGCAGCTGCTTCTTACATTTATCAATATTGGAAGCTTTCTTTAGCAGCAGTGCTTTTAAGCCCTCCTCATTTAGTAAATGATGATTAAACACTACAAAGAAGCTAAGGCGCTCACTTCGATAAAGACAGGAAGAACTTGATTCATTATTATTGGCAAGATTTTCTCTTTTTATAATTGGAATGGGAAATGAAGTAAAAAAGTCTACCTGGCTTTCTGCAAGTTTGTTCAGTTCCCTTTCACTCATAATGATACTATAGGGTATCATTGGATTTTGGCTTAGAAGTTTTTGATTTTCTTCCTGGGTATTACTGTTTTTCTTTAACCAGTCCATACCAAATACATAAGGAATATCATTTTTATCTAATAATTCTCCAAAATCCTTTGGAAGTTCTAATACCTTGCCAGTTTCCAGTTTCTTGTATTCCTCTTCCAAATCTTCTTTTTCACGTTGAATAGACCTTTTTATTTCATTTAGGTCCTTTAACTTTTTATCAAAGGTCTGTAATACCTCTGCTAAATCAAATAAGCTTTCTTCTTTCAGACCAATAAATCGTAAAATATCCTTTCGAGTTTCCAATTGTAAGTTATAATCTTCAAATTGTTTGAAACGAGTTTGCAAGGTACTATTCAGGCCCCCAAGCTCACTGCTTTTATCTTCAATATCCCTGCTGCAGGAAGTTATATTTTCCTCTATTTGCTTCTTCTTCTCTTTTAGATGTGTTAGTTCACTTACACAAGAATGGTAGGCTTCTTCAAAATTACCAGATAAAATTTCTAAGGTTCCTTCTTCGTAAACCCTTAGAATATTTCTACCTAAATTAGTTCTATATCGATTATTAAAATCCATTTCTACTTTATCAAAGGCATTTACATTGGCTTGAAATATTCCCAGACGCCTGCCAAGCTCTCCCAGTTCTTTTTGTTCTTTTTCTTCCTTGCTGGAAAGGCTTACTTTTTCCCCCTGCTTTTTGCTATGGAATTCTTCCAGTTCAAGAATATGATTTTTTTCTTTTCCATATTCTTCTTCATAGTGAATTCGAAGATTATATCCAATTTTATTTCGTTCAGGTAACAAATCCTTTTCTTCATTCTTTAATACTTCTAACTTGTTTTCCAGATATAAAACATCTTTCGATATATCTTTATAATCATCATACAGCCTTGCACAATGGAAGGTATTTAGCTTAAAGGTAAGGTTATCGATTTCTTTTTGAATTAGCGCTTTTTCTTCCCTCTGTATATCTAACTCTTTCGTAAGCCTTTCCTTTTCCTCCATATGACAGTATACATGATAGGAGGATTCCTCATAGTTTATAGATTGTATCTTATCCTCCCTTTTCTGAAGTTCTTCTTCTGTTTCCTCATATCTTTCTGTAGCTTCCGCCAATAATTCTTGCAAATGTTTTCTTAGATAAGCAATTTTTTCCTCATATAGGCTTGTATTGTCTTTCTCTTCAACATAATGTATTGTATTTTCTTGAATTACGGAAGCATCCTCCTTAAATAGCTGGATCTTTTCCTTTCGCTGAATCTTTGATTGATTTTCTTTATACTGTAAAATGAATTTGTACAGTATGCTGGCAAATTCTTTCATTCGATTCTGATCATTGTTCAATTTACTTTCTATAGCCGGAAGAAACCATTTTTCAACTAATCCAGCCTCATCTTTGGCATCTTTAAACAATTCGGATAGCCCGGATTCTTTTAGATTTACCTTTTTTATAATGGATTCCCATTCATTATGATTAATCTGGTACTCTTTTAACAATTCAAAATATTGTTTTTGCTGAGAGGACTGATTCATATCAAAATATTGAAATTTTCGGCCTTTCTCTTTTTTTAAGTTTTCAAATATTTGCTTAGAAGCAGAAAAACTTTTTAGGCTTTTTTCCCTCCCTTTTACCTCAACAACAGGAATTTCATGAATATCAGCGTCATTTGGTGTCTTATATTCATAGATAAAGTTCACCATATCCAGTTCTTCATTGCTATTATCATCCTTATCCTCTGGTTTCTTTCTTACCATCATGCCCGTAAGGACATAACCTGCAGAACCATCCAAAACCCATTCTATTAACAGGAAAGTAGGTTTATTCGTAGTAAAATAACTGGAAAAAGGACGATTAGTGGTATCCCGATATCGTTTTCGGACAAAAGGAGCCGTTAACATCTGAACTAAAACAGACTTTCCACCGCCATTTTGTAAGGAAAGAAGAGTACTTTCTCCATCCAGGTTAAAGGTTTCATCCTCAACCCGTATAGCATTGTTATTATAATTTAGGTTAATAATACGAAAGCAATTAATCTTGCTCATCTTCCTTCACCCCCAATACTCTTAATACACGATCATAGTTGTTCTTGTTTAATAGGTTCCAGTCCATAAAATGATCTAACTTCTTCGTAGTTATAATCATTTCATCAGCCTCAATATAGTCAATGAGTCCTTGCTTTTGCAAAAAGTTAAGTATGTTATAGATAAAACCTTCTTTTGTGGTTTTCGCATGGGACCTTTCTTCACTTCTTAAGGCTTCGTAGGCTTCTAACATATTTTCAAAAGCTAAACCACTTTTTTCTCCCTCTTCTTCCTCTTCTTCCAGATGCTTTTTTGCTCCTTCTTTTAACCGATCCGAAATACAGTTTAATAGTTCGCCTACCTTCATAAAATCTCTTGCTTTGCTTGTACTGCTTTGCCCATCATAAAATTCTACAAGTAAAGTTAGAATTACAAATTGAGAAAGGTAATAATCTTTATCTGTAGCAGTGGATTTGCATAGTGTGGATTTTAGTAAAGCTTTCGAATATCCCAGATAATCATTGTCTTCCTTGGGTATTAAATAGATTGCATTGCCGTATCGTTCAATATTACTATCTGCTGCCTCACCTTGTCTTTTTACCAGGTTCATAACATTTTCCTGTTCTGTATAAGCTTTGTATAATTCTCGTTCCTCTTCTTCTTTTAATTCTCGGTATTGTATCAAATAGTAAAAGATTTTCTGACTTAAAGTTATCTCTTCTACTTCATATGCCATGGTATCCCTCATTTCTTTTGAAAAATGTATTTCATGTTGCTTCATATTTCATCACTTACAACTTATATATGAGTTGCAAATATCTTACAGTTTATTACCTATAGAGCTTGATATGTCTGCCAAAGCATAATTCCATCTTCACTGTCACAGATATATTAAAAAATCTATTTCATGTTGTAATATTTACAATCTTGTTACTTAAACATAAACTCTATATTTTGTTACAGATTAAGCATCTACATCCTTATCCTATCAAGAATTCAACATTGGTGCAGCGTATCCTTTTTAATTCACCTGCTTCATTAGGAACATTAGATAAGGTAATAATCTTATCATCATTACTTCGTCTTACTTCCAAGGTTTTTATTTGACTTAATTCTTTATGTTCTTCCATGATTTCAAGAATGGACAAATTCACCTGAAATCCTTTTGAATTTTCTAAAAAATGCTCTTGCTTTTCCTTTTCCAAAGAATTGATATCAAAGATTCTATTTTTTAATAGCTCTACCATAACCTCACGAAATATTTCAACATTGGGTAATAAACGTTTTTTATCCGCTTCTGTAATGACTTCCATCAAGTGGCAAAGGGAAATCCCTTTATACTGGAAAACGTATTCAAGAATACATAACAGGCTCTCTTTATAAATACGAAGCCTTTCCTTTAATTTCTCATTCTGTTCATTTACCCAGGCTTCATCATCAAAGTCTTCTAATCTTTCTGATTCCTCTATGTCCTTAGCCCGAATTACTTTTTGATATTCAAAGGCTTTATTTATATTGTAGGTTTTATCTGCTTCACGATTAAATAACGGGCGTAGAAATAAATCTAAATTATCCAATTTCTCTGCATTTTGTAATATTTTATCGTATAAGTCATTCCGAATGGAAAAGCGCTTGATTAAAGACATTTCAGATAAGGTTTCCAGCTCTTTCGTATATAATGCTTTTAAATCAAAATGAGAAGACAATATTTTTTGGTGCTCATCCAATGCCCTATTTAGATAACCTTCAATTATTTTTAGATTTTTAAGGTTTCCTGCTTCTTTGTTATCTAATTTTTCAACATGAATATCACGTTTTTCTAAACTTTCTACAAGGTTCTTAACATGCTCCCTGTACCCCAGGAACTTTTTCTTGGTATTTTCTATGGTAGATAAATTATCCCCTAGTATCTGACTATATTCCTTTACAGAGAATTGAAGTGCGTTTTGCCGAATCCTCCGCATGGCTTCTTGCATTCTTTGTAATTGAATTCGTAATAAATTAAAAATATTCTTTATGTCATCTACTGCTTTATCATAGGTAGCCTTCTCCAAATGCAGTTTAAAAATCATCTCTTGAATGGTTAGCTTCATATTCTCTTCTACTTCTAATGTAGATAGCAGTAGATTATATCCATCATCTGTAAGATAATATGAGGTCCTTTTCACATCTCCACCTGCATAAACGATTTTATTTGCAATAAAGCTGATATGTATCTGCTTATAATCTCCTAAATCATAGTCAAACCCCTGAAAATACATAGCTCGTCCTTCATCACAAAGGATTACATTCACAACAAAATCCCCCAGCTCTTTACATTGAGCATAGGAAAGAGGCTTTTTTAGATAAGCCATATTAATGACGTCAATAAAACTACCTATATCATCCATAGTGCATATTTCATCCTTCAAAGACTGTTCCATGATAAATAATAAGATAGAAAAGATGAGATTGGTCTGTTCATATAAGTTATCAAATCCATAATTCTTCCAGGTACCTTTTTGCATACTATTTTTAAATAGCAATGCATAGGAACCTATACTTTTCATACGTTTTGTAAAATTCTTTAGAAACTCCAGTTCCATGCTTATAACCATGCCCCTTTCAAAATCTGGAGACTTTGCGCGTAGCGCAAATCTCCTGTTGAGAGAATGAAATTCTTTCAGCTTTCCTCCTATAAATCAACAATTTGTAAAATTTCCTGAGGTATATAACGATTCTCCTTGAGAATTAATTTCATTTGCTCTTGTATTTCCTTATTAAAGTACGCAAAAAAGGAGGAACCTATATTTCTATTTTGTCCTTCCTTCATAAATGGCAATTCATAAGCTTTTGCTTTTATTAACATTACTTCATAGGCAAGGCAAAATGGTTTTACTATTATTTTTTCTTGAAAACATTCTTGTAAAGTTTCATAAATGATAATTCCTTCATAATCCAAATCGCCAAAATATAATATTTCATTTGTTTCATCGCTTAAATATGGCTCAACACAAAAAGTAAAATCACTAAAAGATTTATAGATACTTTTACCACTGCCATATATTAACGTTCCAAAATCAACACCTAATATAGTTGTATTACCATCAAGTAAATGCTTTCTCATACTATAAAAGGTATCTTTATTTTCAAGAATAAGTATTTTTTGAGGAGTGGTCTTATATTTAGAATAATAAGCAAGTGGCTCGGTAGTTGGATATACATTTAAATCATCTTCACTTAAGCCAACATTTTTAAGTATACGAATGCCACCTTCTCTTAGCAGGAACTTCTCTCTTCCCCAGATTTCAAAACTGCGTTCATTATAGGAAACGGCATTTTGTAAGCTTTCTTTGTGATTTTGAAAGAAATCATTTAATAACCTGACATAGGGCCTATCTGATTTATATACTTCAATATTTTTTAAATAATAATCATTCTTTAACATAGGATTTAGCTGATAAAGTAATTCCTCTGTTAATTTACTTACATCCTCTTGCTTCTTTATAATATGATATCTATTGAAAAGAGGAGGCTTCTTACCATTTGATTTACTGCTCTTTATAGGTGATAGGTGCCCTTCCTCTGTTAAAGTATTGACCAGATTTACTAGATTAGTATAATCTTTTATACCATATAAGGCTTGGAGTTCGTCTAAGGATATTTTATTCTTATTATAATTATTAAGCTGCATCTTGGCTCCTATCATAACTTTTTCGAATTTTTTGTTCCCGTTTATACTTTAAACAATATTATATAGTATTTTTTTTATAAAGTAAACAAGCAGAGAGCACATGGAACTGATGCTCTCTGCTTAAAGTTTGATATTGTCATTGCTATGAAAGTGTGTCATTCTGAGCAAAAATTCAGCGAAGTTGAATTTACAAAGAATCCCTTTCATTCGTTGTGATACTATTTGGCATTATATTTGTGAAGAATCCCTTTCATTCATTGTGGCGCTATTTGGCATTATAATTCTTGGAATAAATTCAGCAAAGCTGAATTATAGCTCGAAGAATCACATTTTTAAGTTCATTACTGGAATATTATAATTAATCTGTAGAGATGCAAAGTAATTGTTATCTGCTGCTTCTTTCTCCCTATCTGATTCTTTTTCTTTATTCTCTTCCAGTATGTAATCTAATAACTTTAGATAATCCGGATATGAGAAGATATCATCATAACTTTGAGCTAAATTCTCAACTGATACAGGTTTTTGAATAATCGTAACTGGTGTTGCCTTGGTCTGGATTCCCATTGTTTGATTTGAGTCCCCATTATTTAACTGACTCGGGATTCTGGATGGCTCAACCGCTATGCTAGTATCAAAGTTTTGATTCATATAATTCGTTACTTTTACTACGTAATTCTGCGTTTCTTTAAAAGGAGGAATTCCTCCGTATTTGGCAACATTTCCACTCCCAGCATTATAAGCAGCAAGAGCTAATTTAGTATCTCCGTTGTATTTCTTTAGTAAATCAGAAATAAGTTTAGCACCACCCATAATATTCTGTTCTTCATCAAAGGAATCTTTAACTCCAAGACCTGCTGCCGTTGCTGGCATAAGCTGCATAACACCTTGTGCTCCACATTTTGATACAGCATTGGGATTAAAATTGGATTCTGTCTTTCCGATAGCCTTTAGTAAGTTAACAGATACATTATATTTTTTTGCAGCCTTATCAAAAACGTCATCCATAGTACAAGACTCTCCCAGATAAGAAGAGAAATTGACTTTATTTGCATTCGCCTTTTTACTAGACTTTACATTCATATTCCGCTGTTCAAGATTCGATATTGCATTAACTTCTGACATGATATTCTCCAATCTATTATAGAAACTTTATCTTTTGTAGTGACCTAATCTTAAGATATTTTCTGAAGCTTTTCGCTATGTTCAACAACTACGCAATGGTGCCAGGCACCAAGTTTTGTCATTCCGAGAACACAAATTCAGCAAGGTGGAAAATGGTGCCAGGAACCTGACTTAAAAGAATGTCATTCTAAGCAAGTTTTGTCATTCTGAGAGCAAATTCAGCAAAGCTGAATTATAGCTCGAAGAATCTCACTTTAAAATGAGAATCTTTGCCTCATAACGTATGGCAGATGGAAAGGCAATTTTCAGCTGGAAGCTTTAAATCTGTCTTGATTTCATTCTCCAATATCTCGTTAATTTTTTTTAAACCATTATTCATATCAACTTGGATTTTATTAATTTTATCATTTAATGGCTTCAATTTGTTATCCATCATACCAGATATCTCCAGTAATAATTTGTTATCACCCACAGCACACCTACTACAGTTGAGTTTATTATATCATTCTATTTACATTAAGTCTATTGCTAATTATCAGTCGGAAATGATGCTGGGAATGCCGGAAAGGAATGGTGCCTGACACCAGTATGTAGCTCCGGAGAAATGGTGCCTGGACAATTATCCCCCACCTAAGAGAATGGGGGACTGGAAGACTTCTTGTGACGAAAATGGAATGCTCTATCTTGTGGAAATGGTGTCAGGCACCTAATTATACTAGTTAATAATACTGCTAGTTACTTCAGAAGGAATTGTAAACTCAACCATTCCCATATAGCCAGGTGCCACTTCATATTCATCAAAAACAATAACAAGTTCATCTTTATCATTAAAATAGAAGTTCTGGTCTGGTTTAATTTCATTAAAGTTTTCTTCTTGCAAATCAGCCTCATTATAAAAATATGATTTTGATTCATCTGCTGCCATCTGTCCCAGCATTTGCTTTTTAATATTATCACTGATTACTGTTATATAATCAGCATTTTCTTTAAATAAATCTTTTAATTCAAATACTTTACCAGTGTTTTTATTAATATGATAGAATTTTGAAAAGTTTGCGGAACCACCTTTAGAAACTACAGTATCAATTCTTAAAGTAAAAATCCTATCATTATTAGTAACTACTTTATAAGATGAATCCATACCGTAATAATTTTCTTTTCCATTTTCTTTGATATCTTCATTATATTGTTTAATTAGCATATCTGTATATTCTTTCACTGACTTATTTACTTTCTGTGAGGCATCATTGATTGACTGATTCTCACCTTCTGTTTCAATCTTAGGAATATCAATCTTTGCTTCATGATTCTCTGTTTTATCAGTATAAGTTCTAAATGTAACTACCTTTGCAATTGCTCCAATAACTGGAATATTCTCCATGGCATATGCCAGGGATGGACTGGAATTAGTTAATACAACCAGTGATAACATAGCTGCAGCAGCTACGATTCCAGTGTTTCTTGTAACTTTTAATATACTTCCTCTTTTGTTTTCATTTTTCTCTCTCATAATAGCTTCCTCCACTTTACTTTTTAACTCTGATGGAACCGGGATTTTTTTGTACTCTTTTTTCATATCCTGTACCCTTTTATTAGATTTTATTTCTTCTATATCATTTAAATTGCCTATGTCATTTTCTCTGCCATCATTAAGTTGTATCCTTTTATTATATTCCTTTAAATTAATGATTTTTTCTTTTCTCATAATACTAAACCCCCTCATGCCTTGGTTCATACTCTTTTAAATAGATTTTTAATTTCCTTAGTGACCTGTATAATCGTGTTTTCACAGTGTTTACATTAAAGCCTGTAATCTCGGCTATATTCTCCAACTTCTGATCTTCAAAAAATCGAAGAATTATAATTGCCTTGTCTTCATCTTCTAACCGATTGATGCAATCCATTACATCAAAGTCCATATATGTATCTTCATATGATGGTTCCGGCTCATAACCCGGCATAGTTTCTTTTTTATGCCTGCGGATAAAATCTATTGCAGTATTTATAACGATTCGATATATCCAGGTTGAAATGAATTCTTCCTCCTTGACTTTGGAGCTTCCCTTCATAGCTTTGTATGCACTTTCTTGAACAATATCCATGGCATCATTTTCATTCCGTACATAGGAGTAGGCTAACCGATAATAATTCTCATAGTTGGCTAAGAGTTGTTGTTCCACTTTGCCTCTCATACCCATGTATTTATCATCTCCTTTTTGCTTTCTATCAATTAGACGCAGAGGTATATCAGAATTGTTTCAAAAAAATAATTTTTTTATCTATTTTTATCTTTCTTTTTTATGAAAATGTAAAAATATTGAAATCAGTTAATTATCTTAATTATTTATTGCTTTCGTAAAAGACAGCCCTATTTCTTGCCCTATGAAAAATTAATTCAAATCTCATATTTTGTCCTAACCATCATACTATATTATAGTAATGAATCGAAATGAAAGGGGAAGTATGAGTAAAACTTTTCAATTATTTATTGTGCACATTCTAATTATGCTAAGCGTTATGTTCCTACACAAAGATAATCAAATAGCCACGACCGCTATTAATCCTCAAATGTCAGCTAAAAAGATAATACAGGTTTTCAAATTAGAAAAGGGAAAGAAGTCGTCGGTTTCCCAAAAAACAACCAAAGTAATAATAGAAGAATCGAAAGAAGAAATCAAGGTATCTCCAACAGAAGTAATTGAAGAAGGAAAAACTGTTTCTACTAAAAAGACAGAATCCAAAATATTAACATATGATATAGTAGGAAAAAAGCAGAGCTTTGATGATACCGTTTTTTCGGATAAATATACAGAAATAGATGGAGTACTTACTTTCCGCGGAAATCAATATCGAAGTGCACCATCCTATGGGACTGTAGACATAACAGAAGAAACCATTATAAAGAACTGGGAATTCACTACAAGCACCAGTTCATGGGGTGGAGGTGCCGGTTGGACCGGACAACCAGCCATAGTAAAATGGCCAGAAGAGATTAAGAAAATGATGAATTTGAAACCAAAATATAAACAAGATAAATACTTTATAGAAGCCATTTATGCCTCTTTAGACGGAAATGTTTATTTTTTTGACTTAAGAACTGGACAAGAAAGCCGGGAAAAAATTAAGATTGGAAATCCAATTAAAGGTTCCATATCAGTTGACCCAAGAGGCTATCCATTGTTATATGTAGGAGAAGGTATTCCGGAGAAGGGTGCTTTTGGATTTGGTATATATAATTTGCTTGATGGCAAGCAGCTTTACCATATCAAAGGCAATGACAAAAATGCTTACCGTGGCTGGGGTGCTTTTGACTCTTCTGCACTTATTCATGGAGAAAGCGACACTTTAGTGCTTGGTGGAGAAAATGGAATGCTCTATCTTGTATCATTGAATACAAAGTTTGATAAAGAAAAAAAGACTATTAGTGTGGAGCCAGAAATCACCAACTATCGTTATAAAACTTCTAAACGAAAGTTACTGGGTATAGAAAATTCCGTTGCTGCCTACAAAAACTTAATATATTTTGCAGACAATAGCGGATATATCCAATGTTTTGATATGTCAAAACAACATCCCGTATGGATTATCGATGGTAAAGATGATACAGATGCAACTTTGGTTTTGGAGGTGGAAGGAGATACTCCGTATCTCTATTCAGGAAATGAGGTTGACATTCAAGGAACAAAAGGAATCTCTGAAGTAAAGAAAATCAATGGCCTAACAGGGAAGATTATATGGATCAAATCTTTTGAATGTCAATCCCAAATTGGTGAACATCCGGTAAATGGCGGAATGTTAGGCACACCAATTATAGGAAAGGAAAAAATATCAGACCGTATAATCATTAATATGGCAAGGTATATGACCTTTTCCGGCGGATTGATTTCAGCACTTGATAAGAAAACCGGTGATATCCTTTGGCAAACAGAAATGAAGAATTATCCATGGTCCTCCCCTGTTGATGTATATACAAAAGACGGGAAAGCCTATATTATACAGTGCAATTCTGCTGGTGAAGTGAACTTAATAAACGCAGAGAATGGAGACATATTACATACAATAAAATTAAATGCAAATATTGAAAGTTCACCGGCTATCTATAAAGGTTTTATTGTCATAGCCACAAGAGGACAAAAAATATACGGTTTGAAAATAAAATAAAATAATTAGAAAACGTGTCATTCTGAGCAAAAATTCAACGAAGTTGAATTCGCGAAAAATCTCATTTTATTTGGTGCCAGGCACTGGGTGCCTGGCACCAAAGATACTCCAAAATGACTTGTAATTGTTTTAAACTATACCTAATGATTCTTTTACTTCTTTACCAATAATTCCATCTACTTTTAAGTCATAATCTTTTTGATATTCTTTTATAGCTTTTCGTGTCTTTTTACCTATAACTCCATCAGGAGTTCCACAATTATATCCTAATTCATTTAACTTTTTTTGCACTTTCTTGATATCAGACTTACTACCATTATTAGTAGATTTATTTTTAATAGATGTTGTAGTTTTATTGGAGGTTGCAGTTTTATTGGAGGTTGTAGTTTTGTTGGAGGTTGTTGAATATGGACACTCTCCATTGTTATGTAAATGAGGAGGGTTTCCTCCGCAATGATAGTGATATGAACCTAAACCACTTTTGTTTTTATTATCTCTATGTCCTCCACTTGAGTCAGTTCTTCCGGAATGAGCTTCAGATGTGATTGATACTATAGACGTATTAAAAAACATGTCAATAGAATTAAATAATAGAATTGATGTTAATAAATAAATCATAGTTCTTTTTAATAACTTACCCATACCATTTCCCTCTTTCTCTTATTAATATTATTATACCTAAATGTTTTGCTATTGAAGTATATAAATTGTAACACTTTCCAAATTTTTAATCAATGGAGGTGCTATATTTAAGTAATCTCATCCATCATGTATCAACCTTATTCCAAACATGGTGCCAGGCACCGGGTGCCTGGCACCATATTATTATTAACCTTTTACCGCTCCCATTACTAAACTTTCTTGTACTTGATTGCTTAAGAAGAAATAAACAATAATGGTTGGTAAAGTTGCAATTACCATCGCTGCTCCAATTAAACCCCAATCGGTAGAATATTGACCGGAGAAGGACATAATACCAACTGGTAAAGTTCTAAAATCGGAACTATCCACCAGTGTATTGGCAAACATAAGCTCATTCCAAGTTCCAAGGAAAGTAAAGATGGAAGCCGTTGCCAGAGCTGGTTTTATAATTGGAAGTATGATGGTTGCGAAGCAGCGAAGTACACCGCAGCCATCAATATAGGCTGCTTCCTCCATTTCCTTCGGTATTCCTTTATAAAAGCTTACCAGAATCATTAAGCTCATAGGAATTGCAAATGATATATAAGGGATTAATAATCCTATATATCCTCCTTTTAATCCAAGTTTATCAAGTACTTGGAATAGCGGAAGAAGTGCAGCCTGGGTTGGTATCATAATTCCTAAAGCAAAGAAACCAAATACATAATTTTTTAATTTCCATTTCATCCTTGCAATAGCGTAACCTGCCATAGCAGTAATAATGCCTGTTACAACTACAGTTGTTCCGGAATAGAAAATGGAATTCAAAAAATATCTAAGCACTCCTCCATCGGATAAGGCAGTTACATAGTTAATCCATCTCCAATCCCTTGGAAGGCCAAGTACATTTTCACCAAAGATTTCGATATTACTTTTTAAAGAAAATGTAATAAGCCAATATAATGGGAATAATTGTGCAATTGCAATTAATATTAAAATAATAAATAATATTCTTTTTTTTACTTTCTTCATTTCACCATCTCCCCTATATCACTGAAGCATTTTCTTCGGATTTCTTAAACATTCGGCTTATGATGTAACTAAATACCAAACATTCAATGACAATAAAGAAAGCTTGTGCACTGCCATAGCCATAAAGTCCACGCCGGAATAAACTGTTATACATTAAAGTTCCAGGAACTTCACTGGCATGATTTGGTCCACCACCTGTCATAACATAAATTAAGTCAAAGGCACGGAAAGAACCTGTTAAAGCAAAGAGTAAACAAGTTTTTATAACTGGTGTCATTAATGGCAGGGTTATTTTAAATGAAATCTGCCGATTAGAAGCACCATCAATTCTTGCTGCTTCATAATAATCAGTGGGTATGGATTTAATTCCTGCATAAAAGATTAACATATGATATCCTATGTACTGCCATACTGCTGGCACCACAGTAGTAAAAAAAGCGGTTGAAGGAGTGGATAACCATGAGAATTCAAACTTCTGGCCTGTAATAAAGCCAATTAAAATATTTAATAAGCCATATTGGCTGTTGAATATTTTCATCCATAACTGACCAATAACCATACTAGAGATGACTACAGGTACAAAATAAATCGTACGAAATACTTTTTCCCCTTTTATACCTCTAGCCAGAATGATAGCAAGAAGTAAAGATATGGGGATTTGAATAAATATGGACGCACCCGCCAGAATCAGAGAATTCATAAGTGCTTTAGGAAAATATCTATCCTTTGTAAACAATTCAATATAATTATTTAATCCTAAGAATTTCATAGTACCTATTCCGTCATATTCAAACAAACTATAGATACCTGTGGCCACTAGTGGTGCCACAACAAAGCATATAAATAACAACAATGCCGGTAAAACGAAAATAGCAATATATCGTTTCTTACCTAACATTCTATCCATAGATTTACCCTCCTGTTATGGTATATTGATTAGTCAAGGGTGTTTGTCTGACAAAAGATACCCTTATACATTCGAATTTAGCTTAAGTTAATTTAAGTTGAGTTTAGCCTGATTTAGTTAAGTTTTGCTTAGCTTGGTTGAATTTAGCTTAATTTAGTTAAGTTTAGCTTAGCTTAGTTGAATTTAGCTTAATTTAGTTAATCTTAATTTAGTTAGTTTAGCTTAATTGATTTAATCTTAATTTAGTTTAGTTGGTTAAGTTAAGGGATTATCACTTTTTAACTTTGTAAGCGATAATCCCTTAGGCACATATTGTTTAAAAGTGTTTATTATTGATTTGTAATATTGGGTAATAGTAATTATTTTGCATGTCATTCTGAGCCAGCGGCGAAGAATCTACATGTTCTAACCTTTCTGAGATTCTTTAGCAATTCAGATTTTCTGAGATTCTTCACGAATTCTGCTTCTCAGAATTCGTGAAGAATGACATAGTAGTGGTCATTTATTTATTGATTGCTGCTTTATGTTCTTCAATAAATGCATTGGCATCTGCATTAGGTGCAAATAACGTCTGAACCTGCTCATTGTGAATGGTTGCCGGATTAGAATCTAAGGAAGTATCCCATGCTAATACGCCTTTCACACTTTCATTTAATAAACCTTTGATTTGTACAAATAATGGATTTAATTTACTTTCATCTAGTTCCACATTCCATCCGCAGAAACCAGTTCCTGTTTCATAAGCAGCTTTGCCCATCTTCTCATTCATGTAGATAGCAAATTTTGCTGCTTCATCCGCATATTTTGTATTCTTATTTACCCAGAAAGATTCAACAAATCCGCCTGCATAATCAGTTGCATTACCTTTACCAGTAATCATAGGAATCTTTAAGGCAACTACATTATCTGGGTTAATAGTAGCTGTAGCATCTGTATAAACTTGATTTGCAAACCAGCTTCCCATAATTCTCATGGCAGCATTTCCGCTAATAAATGCTGCATTGGCATCATCATTTCCGGATTCAAGAGGATTCTTGCCAAATGCACCTGCATTATAAAGTTCGATTACTTTATTAGCAGCTTCTGTGTAACCTGGATCTTCAAATGGAACTTCTCCATTTAACATAGCGTTGATATTTTCTGCGCCAACTTCTCTTAGTGCCAATGCCTGATAAATAAATGCTGCATTCCATCCATCTTTTGCACCAGCAGCTAATGGAGTAACTCCGTCAAGAGCAGCCAATTTTGTACATGCATCTAATAATTCATCATATGTAGTTGGTATGGTTGCTCCCGCCTGTTCAAATAAATCTTTGTTTGCAAATAAAGTCATATACCAGGAGAACATTGGTAAGGAATAAGTTTTACCACTGTATTCAAATGCAGATGTTGAGCCTGGTAAAATCTTAGCTTTTACTTCATCTGTAATATAATCGTCTAAGGGTAGTAATTTATCTGCATTCACAAGTTTCCTGGCTGTACCGGCACCCCAATAATAAAATACATCTATACCACTTGCCGTACCTGCAAATTCAGCAGATATTTTGGTTTTGTAAGCTTCTGTATCCAATGTCTGTGTGTCGATTTCTACATGGGGGTTTGCTTGTATATATTCCTCAACAGCTTTATCATAAAGCTTTTTCAATTCATTGGTGTCATTGGACCATTGATGCCATACATTTAAAGTAATCTTCTCCGGAGCTTTGTCACTATCGGATTTATCCGTTGTTTTACCTTCTGTTGCTGTACCTGTATCTTTGGTATTAGTTGAAGTATCTTTATTACTTTTTGAACAAGCTGCCAAACTAAATACTAGAACAACTGCTAAAAGTAGTGATACTAGTTTCTTTGTGATTTTTCTCATAACATTCCCTCCATATTTTTCAATCAATATTAAATTTTAATGAATCTTAGCCCATGGTTTAAATAAATATCAGCATGCTTTGTATGTTAATATAAGTATATTAAATTGGTAAGAAATACTCAATTTAATATTTTGCGTAAAAAGGTAATTATTTTTACATAAGGGAAATTGTTATTTGCAAAAATGTCATTCTGAGCTTGAAAAGCGAAGAATCTAAGTTTCATAGTGTCATTCTGAGCTTGAAAAGCGAAGAATCTAAGTTCCATAGTGTCATTCTGAGCTTGAAAAGCGAAGAATCTAAGTTCCATAGTGTCATTC
>ENA-UOOR01000666-UOOR01000666.1-fermentation-metagenome-genome-assembly--contig:-NODE-666-length-46636-cov-3.223117_pt1 | contig 46636 bp, 38 predicted proteins | sample MGYA00245780_ERZ724029 | MGnify/ENA primary metagenome ERZ724029 (study PRJEB28704, sample SAMN03018315) | fermentation metagenome | biome: anthropogenic terrestrial biome; feature: soil; material...
TACTCGTCGATTCCGTAGTGTGGGATTGCATAGGAACGACGAGAAATAAATGCAGTCCTACTCCTTTCATTGACTCGTTAAAAGGTGAGAGCATTACTGCTGAAAATTTGTATTCACAAGGTCCGTATACGGATGCTGCAACGAAAAGTCTGTATACAGGCCGAAACACCTTGGATAATTTCGGGTATTATTTTAAACTAAATACATCCCCGAGTAACCACTTCGAAGTGTTTCACAATCATGGATATGAAACCATCGGTTTATATTATCCATATTACCTTATCGGCAAGACAATTAAAAAAAGCATTGATAAAACTTATTATACCAGTAAATTCCTATATAATAGTGAATGGGGCGGTATTTTTTCATATTATTCCGAAGCCTTGAAAACAAGAGAATTAACTGATTCGGAATATGCTCTGCTTCGCAAGCGTGTCGATTTGATGTTTGAATGTTGGATCGATTTTTATCAGGATGCTCTAAATAATAAATCATCTGTCAGTTTGATTGAAAAGAGCTGCCGAAATTTTGATTTTCAATCTGCTTTGAAAAAGCTGTATATAGAAAAGGACAAGTTTTACAATGATTCAAAAGAATATATAATTACATTGCTGAAAATGGGAAAAAGCCATTTACTCGCTTCTTTAGATACTATCGATGCTGATGCTTACATTGACAGAGATTATATGCGTCAGGAAATATATTCAAAGTATAAAGACTTTTTCGCAAGGGTTAACCGTCAAAATATAAATACAAACATAAAGAATAATCGTCCTGGCATAAAAAGGATTGCATGCGGTATGTTACATTACTTATCATCTCGTGATAAAGATGAATTGCGATTTCTTTCTAATTACAGATATTGTCTCAGAGCATCGAATGATATGATAAAAAACAGCTTTCAATCCGGCTGGCAAAACATGCCGTCCGCGGGACGACAACTTGAGTTTGCTTCTCAACTACTTACGCAACGTAATAACGACAAGCCGTTTTATTTATCCATGCATTTTCTTGACCCTCATGAATTTATTTCTTATTTTACATATGATATACAAGATCCCGATCTGCACAGTCAGGAGTTCGATGTGCTGGGATCATTCTTAAAAAAAATAGAAACAAATTTCCGAGGTAGTCTGCCATATTTACTGACACTCAGATACGTTGATTATTGTATTGAGAAGTTTTGCAAAGAATTAAAGTTACTCGGTATCTGGGACAATACGACTTTGATGATTGTTTCTGATCATGGTTCATCATACAGTTATTATCCTTTACACGGCATACAAGTGAACTGTTTTGATGATGAGTGTTATCATGTTCCAATGATGATTCGTGTTCCCGGATTTACCGGGAAAACCATCTCTTCATTTCACAATTCAATGGATGTTTTTCCAACTTTGTTTGACACACTTGGATTTAAGAAACCTGATTCATTTGTCGGATATTCGATGATTGATGAAAATGCACCAAATAAAGATACCGTAATAACAGAGTACATGGGACCCGGTTGCCCGGATTTGCTTTCCCGCAGGATATGGTTCAGTGCTCGGGATAAAAAATATCTTGTTGCATATAAAGTCGGATTATATGAAAATTTCGAAGATGGTGAGATAAGCAAAGTGTATGATTTGACTAGTGATCCGAATGGTTATTACAACATCAGTAAAAAAATAAACAGGAAAAGAATTGCTTATTTACTGGAAACCATTGAGAAAAGGTATTATGATATCAAGAAAGAAACTGCAAAAAACATGATGGAGATTCTAGATGAAGATTTCGAATGAAATTAATAGTTCACGAAAAGCCCGAGTGTTACTTTCTTCAATTACAGGAATAATTTTTGCATTAATTTCGATGGTCTTATCTTTTGTATTAAGAACCGTCTTTATAAAAAAAATCGGCATAGAATATGTTGGCCTGTATACATTCCTGACGGAGATTTTTGGTCTGCTATCAGCTGTTGATGGTGGTATATGCAGCAGTTTGTTTATAAAGATACATAAACCGATTGCTACTAACGATACCGAGGAGTTAAGAAACACTTTTTCCTTGATACGAATTGTGTATATGATACGTTCCTTGGCAGTATTGTTGATTGGTGTAATTTTGTTTGCATTTCTACCTTGGCTTGTACATGGCGTTGAAATCCCCATTGATTACATTAAATATATTTATATTGTATATTTATTGATAAATGCAGCAAGCTACTTGTTTATTTATTATGAATTCTTATTGGAGGCATATCAAAAGCGTTATTTAACGAATACTATTAGTTTTATCGTTACGGTAGCTTCGACAATCCTGAATATTGCTTGTATATTACTGTTTCAAAGCTTCTTTGTGTATATCTTAATAGTTACATTGTCACAAATTTTAACATTCTACATTTGTAAGATAATCGTAAAAAGGGAACATCCGGAACTATTTGTAATAACGAAAAGGAATCGGCCGGCCCTTCCGCAGGTTAAAGAAATGTTCAGTATTACATACTACACATTGTCGAGTGTCGTTGTTAAAAATACTGACAACATCCTGGTCACAAAACTCTTGGGGTTCACAGTTAACGGCATTTACTCTTCATATAAAATGTTAAATAGCCAGATATTTAGTTTAGTGGCTAAAATAAAATATGCAGCTCAAGATTCATCACGAAATTTTATAGCAGTATCTGATGACGCTTCTTCAATAAAATTGATTGATAATCTTTCGTTTCTATACTTTTGGATATCTGGTTTTTGTATTATTGCATTATCTGTGCTATCAACACCGTTTATTTGGCTTTGGCTTGGTGAACCATATATACTGACAATATTACCTGTTTTTTTAACTGCACTAACATTATTTATTGATACTACCTGTTACCCGATGGATGATGCTTTTTATAGTACTGAATCCTACAAGTACCGTAAATGGGTACCCATTGTAGAGGTAATTATTAATTTAGTCGTCTCAATTATTCTCGGTATAAAATTCGGTATTGCAGGTATTATGATAGGTACATTATGTTCTCAATTATATAAAACAACGAGAAGGGCATACATACTATACAATATCAGATTAAAAACAAGTTGTTTGTTGTATCTGAAAAAAATAACTTCCTACACAGTAATCACAATTTTTGCATTCTTGTGTACCTATTATATAGCGAATGCGCTTTTTTCGACAGTAACCATATGGAATTTCATCATAAGGATTTTATTGTGTATCTTGATTCCCAATGCGATTTTTTATATAGTTTTCAGAAGGCATGAAGAATTCAAATATACTAAAAATGTATTAATTGAAATACTCAAAAAGGTAAGGAAAAAAAATGATAGCATTGATACTTAACTCAGGGCTCGGTCATCGTATGGGGGTTCTTACCTCGGAACATCCTAAATGCATGACTGAAATTTCATCGAAAGATACAATTTTAAGCAGGCAGCTAAAACTGCTTGCAGCTGCCGGTATTGATGAAGTTATAATGACGACAGGGTATTTTGATGATGTTCTTGTTAATTATTGCAAATCTCTTGAATTGCCTCTTAAATATACCTTTGTAAATAATCCCTTATATTCACAAACAAACTATATATATTCTATTTACTGTGCTCGCGAATACATAAAAGATGAAGATATTATTTTTATGCATGGTGATCTTGTTTTCGAAGCCTCTGTTCTTGATGATATCTTAAGCTTTGAAAATAGTTGCATGAAAGTAAGTTCAACTTTACCCATTCCAAAAAAAGATTTTAAAGCTGTTGTTCGTAATGGCAGAGTACAAAAAGTCGGTGTTGAATTTTTCACAGATGTAATGGAAGCGCAGGCTCTATATAAGCTTAAAAAGAACGATTGGAATTTATGGCTTGATAAGATATGTGATTTCTGCGAATCAGATAGGCGTAATTGTTATGCAGAAGTGGCATTGAATGAAATTACTGACGATTGTGTTATTTATGCGTTTGATGTAGAGAATAGATTATGCATGGAGATTGACATACCAGAGGATCTTGCTGTTGTTAAAACGAAACTTGCTGAAGTTGAAAACCGAACGGTTTACATGTGTTTTTCTACAGATATGATTCATAGCGGTCACATTGCCATTATAAAAAAAGCTGCTAAACTTGGCAAATTAACAATAGGCGTGCTTTCTGATGAGGCTGTTGCGAGTTTTAAGAGGTACCCCCTTCTACCTTTTGAGGAAAGAAAAACATTAGTAGAAAATATTAATGGTGTTAACGCTGTTATTGAACAGAAGCAACTTAGCTATGCAGAGAATCTTCGTTTATTAAAACCTGAATATATCGTTCATGGAGACGACTGGAGAGAGGGGTTCCAAAAACCCATTCGCGATGAAGTAACAGAGGTTTTAGCTGAGTACGGAGGTAAACTTGTTGAATATCCTTATTCAAAAGATGCAAAATATACTGATCTCGAAAAACTAAGCAGAGCTCAACTAGGTATGCCTGATGTCCGTCGCGGTAGACTCAGAAAGCTCCTCGGCATGAAGGGATTTGTTAATGCTATTGAAGCGCATAGTGGCATAACAGGATTGATTGCAGAAAAGACAACAGTGCTTAAGGATGGCAAGACATATCAGTTTGATGCTATGTGGGTATCTTCACTTTGTGATTCAACAGCAAAAGGTAAGCCGGATATTGAAATTGTAGATATGACCTCTCGTTTCCGTACTATTGATGATATTATGGAAGTTACCACAAAACCTATTATATTTGACGGTGACACCGGTGGGTTGACAGAACACTTTGTTTATACCGTTAAGAGCCTTGAACGCATGGGTGTTTCTATGGTTATCATAGAAGATAAGACTGGACTTAAGAAGAATTCTTTGTTTGGTACGGAAGTGGAACAGACCCAGGATACAATCGAAAATTTCTGTGAAAAGATAAAATCAGGCAAAAGGGCACAAAAAACCAAAGAATTTATGATTTGCGCTCGTATTGAGAGCCTTATCCTGGAGCGTGGAATGGAAGGTGCTCTTGAAAGAGCTTTTGCTTTTTCGGGTGCAGGAGCAGATGCTATCATGATTCATAGTAGAAAGAAAGACCCTTCAGAAATTTTTGAGTTTGTCGAAAAGTTTAGAGCGCAGGACAAGATAACCCCTATAGTTGTTGTTCCTACTTCATACAATTCTGTAACAGAAGAAGAATTTAAAAAACGCGGGGTCAATGTAGTTATTTATGCTAACCACCTCACAAGAAGTGGTTTCCCGGCAATGCAAAATGTAGCTAAAAGTATTCTAACACATCATAGATCTAAAGAAGCGGATGATATGTGTATGCCTATCAAAGATATAATCACATTAATTCCAGAAGAATAACAAGGAGACATTCAATGTCGCAAAGAATAATTAGCGGAAATGGATGTATAAAGGAGCTCAATTCAATTTTAAGAAGCATAAAATCTGAAAAGTTTATGCTGGTCTGTGATAGCTCTTTTCCTTTTCTTTCGATTAAAAATCAAATATGCGAGTTAGATATTCCATTTGTGTCTTTCAGCGAATTTACACCTAACCCTATTTATGAGGATGTTGTAAAAGGTGTAGATTTATTTCAAAAAGCAAACTGTGATGTCATAATGGCGGTTGGTGGCGGTAGTACGATTGATGTTGCAAAATGCATAAAACTGTACTCGAAAATGGATTCATCGAAAAACTATTTGGAGCAAGAATATAATGATAGTGGTATTCCTTTGATTGCAATTCCGACAACTGCCGGAACCGGAAGTGAATCAACACGCTATGCTGTTGTATATTTTAAAGAACAAAAGCAGTCAATAACCCACGAAAGCATTATCCCTAACTATGTATTACTTGAGCCGAGTGTTTTAAAAACGCTACCAGTATATCAAAAAAAGTGCACTATGTTAGATGCACTTTGTCAAGGTATTGAATCCTGGTGGTCTATAAATTCCAACGACGAAAGTAAAGCCTATTCAAAAATTGCTGTTGAGAGTATAATTAAATATATGGATTCTTACATATATGACAATGATGAATTAGCAGCTGAGAAAATTATGTTAGCTGCCAATTATTCTGGTCGTGCTATCAATATTACCCAGACTACAGCTGCTCATGCAATGAGCTATAAATTAACCTCAATATACAATCTACCACATGGACATGCTGTTTCTATTTGTCTTCCCTATATATGGCGGTTTATGTCAGACAATACTAATCTCTGTGTAGATCCGAGAGGAGAGAAATATTTACAAAATATATTTTCTGATATCAGCAGGGCTTTGTGTTCTAATAATCCGACTGAAGCAATAGACAATTTCACAACTATGTTAAAAAGAATGCAAATAATTGCGCCAAATGAAGTAAGTAAGGATGACTTACATAACCTTATTAAATCTGTTAATCCAACAAGATTGAAAAATAATCCTGTTGAACTTAATGCAAGTGCTATTACTTTATTATATAAAAAGATATTATCATATGGCTCAGATGAAGAAAGAAATAAAAACGATTTAGCGTAAGAGGATCAGAAAGGCAAAATATGGACTTAAACTTTTTAAAGCAATATGATTTTTTTACAGGTGTTCCTGATAGTTTATTATCCCCGGTGTGTAGTTATTTAATTTCAAATTATGGAATATCTAAGCAACATATAATAGCTGCAAATGAAGGTAATGCTGTTGCATTAGCAGCAGGTTACCATCTTTCAACTGGAAAGGTACCAGTAGTATATCTTCAAAACAGTGGTATTGGAAATATAATAAATCCAGTCGCTTCTTTGATGAATGACAAGGTTTATGGCATCCCTTGCATTTTCTTGATTGGGTGGCGTGGCGAACCCGGAGTTCATGATGAACCGCAACACATATTCCAAGGTGAAGTCACTATGAAACTTTTAGAGGATATGGATATCAAAACATATGTCATATCAAAAGAAACGTCTGATGAAGAGTTTAATAATGTAATGAAATTATTCCAACCTTTATTGGATGCAGGTAAGCAAATAGCTTTTGTCGTAAAAAAAGATGCGTTGCATTTCGACTGTAAAGTTAAATATCAGAACCAAAATACTATGACTCGTGAAGAAATAATAAAAAGAATTGTAAATGCCTCCGAAGATGATATTATAATCTCGACAACTGGCAAGACTTCTCGTGAGTTATTTGAAATCAGAGAAAATAATGGTCAGGGTCATGAGAAAGATTTTTTAACAGTTGGCAGTATGGGTCATAGCTCTTCTATTGCGTTTGCACTTGCGCTTCAAAAACCCGATAGAAGAGTCTGGTGTATTGACGGAGATGGCGCAGCTCTGATGCATATGGGTGCTATGGCAATTATCGGAACGAATAATCCAAATAATTTTGTCCATATTATTATTAATAATGCAGCCCATGAATCTGTTGGTGGCATGCCAACAGTAGCTGGAAGTATAGATATGTGTAAAATCGCAGAAGGATGCGGATATCCATATGTGTTCAGTGTTTCCGATTATGAGCACTTAGACAGAACATTACTTTATGTAAAAGAAAATAATAAACTGGCTTTTATAGAAGCAAAAGCTGATATAAGTGCAAGAGCCGATTTGGGAAGACCGTCAACGACCGCTAAAGAGAACAAGAATTCATTTATGAAGAATCTTTAGGATAAATTATAAATTTATTAACAATTAAAACAACAGTAATAAAATACAAAAGGTTCTTTATGAATGATAGTTTGGATCATTTTTAACGCAAATGAGATTTAACATTCAACAGATAAAACAGCATGGAAAGTCTCTTCTCGGTTTGTACATTAACCCCTGGCTTACGACGGGTTATTATGGAACGAGTCATTGAAGTCGGCTGTTCAGATGTTTTTTCCTAGCATTTGGTTTTTGAATAATGTGGAAATTTTGTTTATAATACGTTATTCTATTTAGGAGGGGCAAGGTTAGTGAAAGAGATAACGCTGGAAGAAAAGAAAAAGTTGATGTTGGAAATGTTGGAAGAGATTGATACTTTTTGTATGGAGAATAATATTAAATATTTTCTTACAGGAGGAACACTCATAGGGGCGATTCGTCACAATGGTTTTATACCATGGGATGATGATGTTGATATAGCACTACTTAGAAAAGATTACGAAAAACTTTTAAATGAATTTTCCAGTAAAAGTGAGAATATTGAAATTATTGATTATAAAAAAAGAAAAAATTATATATGGCCATCAGCTAAGATAATACACAACAAAACTTACCTTATTGAAAGCAACATAAAAAAGTCATCAATTGGTGTTTTTTTAGATATGTTTCCTATAGACTATGTTGGTGGATCATATGACGATGTTAAAAAATATGTCAAAAAAGCTTGTAAATGGAGAAACATACTTACAATTAAGCATTTAGAAACTTCAAAGAACCGTTCTTTTTCAAAGAATATGTTAATTATTGTTGCAAGAATACTTAATTTAATACCGGATAAATTTATTATTAAAAAGCTTGAATTATTGAGTAAAAAGTATGAAAATCAACCACAAAGCGATTTTGTTTGTAATTTTGCTGGAGCTTGGGGACTGCGAGAAATTGTACGGCGTGAATTTTTTGACACCGCAATAAACCATCGATTTGAAAATTTGAATCTTTGTGTGCCCATTGGATATGATGGATTTCTTAAAGCCGTTTATGGAGACTATATGACCCCACCACCCCTGAATAAACAAAAGAGCACTCATACTTTAAAAGAATACTATACTTAATTCATATATAGTTATTTGTAGGGTTGCTGCAGCAGTATGAATTAAGACACTCATAGTGATTAAAACAGCATATGACGATTATTGTTATAACTCGCACATAGTAAGATTGTATGGAGGCGCTAAAGTGAATTACTCAGCAATTCTACTTGCTGCTGGCAAGGGTACACGATACAAATGTGCCAAGCAGGATGTTCTTTTTCACGACAAACCTTTGTGGAGATATGCATATGAAACCACATTAGATGTAGTAAGCAAGGAAAGAGTTGTCGTAGTAGGCAAGGATATTCCCGGAGGTGAAACGCGAACAGAATCTGTCTTAAAAGGATTAGAATTTCTACCATCGGATACTGAGCGTGTTATTATTGTTGAAGCAGCGCGTCCTATGGTAACCAGAGAACAAATTCTACAGTTGCTTTTAGATCCATATCCGTCATCAACATTCGTACAGCCCTTAGTTAACACTGTTATTTACAGAAACGGTACATACATAAATCGTGAGGATTTGTATGATTTACTCACACCTCAAGCCTTCGATTATAAAGAATTGATAGAAGCCTACAAAAGTAATAGGTTTACTGATATGACAGATGAAACAAGAATCATGTATGAATATCATGGAATAAGGCCACATTTTATTGAGACCGGCACTAATCTGGTAAAAGTAACTTATCCTGGAGACTTGGAGATAATCGAGCACATTTATAAAGCACAATATCGAAGGAAGGCGAAATCAAATGATTAAGAAAGTTTTGATAACCGGAGGTAACGGAGATATTGCTAAAGCTATAAAAGTGCAGCTTGAATCAGAAGGATACGATGTTTACGCACCATCTCGAACCGAGATGGATGTTACCGATTGGGAGAGCATTGATTATGCAATGAAAAGCTTTGTACCGGATGTACTAATTAATAATGCTGGTTATATTTCTCCTTGTTCAGTTCGGAATGCTGACTTAGTCAATACAAAGAAACATATAGATATTAATTTAGGCGGTATATTTTACTGTACAGAAATAGCATTAAAATACAACCCGGGATTGATTATTATTAATATTGGCTCAGCTGCCGCAATCGAAATTCATGCAAATTGGAGCGAATATTGTGCCACCAAAGCCGCTGTTGTAATGGCAACAAAATGTTGGGCAGAGGATGGTTTATATGCCGTTGTTATTTCTCCAGCAAGAACGAGAACAAAAATGAGAAGAAACTTATATCCACATGAGGATCAGGACACATTACTTGAACCTCATGACTTTGCTAAGGTTGTATCAAAAGCTGTCAACCAAGAATTTAAAACCGGCACTCATATAGTGGTTCGTAAGCAGAATGTAAATAACATTTTAAAAGGGGAAATATAGGTGAACTGTTCGGAGTACTTAGTTGACTTTTTAATTAACCATGGAGTAACTGACGTGTTTGGTTATGCCGGAGGATATATAGTACCATTTATGGATGCACTATATTTCAGAAAGAATGAAATTAGTGTTTATGTTTGTTATAACGAGCAAGGTTGTGCGCTTGCTGCAAGTGGATATGCAAGAACAAGTGGCAAATTAGGAGTATATTTTACAACCTCAGGTCCAGGGGCAGTTAACGGTCTTGGTGGTCTTGCAGATGCTTGGTTTGATGGATTCCCTATCATGGGGATTTGTGGTAATGTACCAACTAACGAGATGAAAGGTTTTTCTGGTATACGACAAAACGGTTTTCAAGAGATGGACATTGTTTCAATGACCCGGAATATTACTAAGTATTCGGTAACTGCAAACAGTAGCGAAGGTTTCCCGGATATAGTAAACAGAGCGTATAATATGGCTTTACTTGGTAGAAAAGGTGGTGTTATCATTGATTTTCCGCTCAACATACAACAAACCGATATTATTAGTCGGTAACGGAGTGAGACAAGCGGGTGCGGAAGCGATGGTTCATGAGTTCGCTCGCAAGACAAACATTCCCGTTTTAACAACAATGAATGGAGTCGATTTGACACCAGAAGATATTCATATTGGATTTATCGGCGTACATGGGAACAGAGTCGCAAATATGATCCTTGAAGAGTGTGACTTGATAATTTCCATTGGGGCACGTTTAGGAATTCGTCAGGTTGGGAGATATACACAGAGATTTGCTCCCAAGGCTCATTTAGTCAGAGTAGACATAGATGAAAATGAACTTAGTAGAAATATTAAAGAAGATGAAAATAAGTATCAAACCGATGCAAAAGAATTTTTAAAAATGCTTTTGGATGAGAATGTTCCAGGTTATTCTTCATGGAGAAAACAGTGTTTAGAGGCTAAACGAATTCTGGACAAATATGATAAGCAAGAGGGTAATTTTGCTGTTGAAAAAATAGCATCTCTGCTACCGGAAAATTCTGTTGTTGCTGTTGATGTTGGACAACACCAGTGCTGGTGTGCACAATCTCTTGTTTTAAAAGGAGATATTGGAAGAATTCATATCAGTGGCGGATATGGTACAATGGGGTGTGCGCTACCATACGCGATAGGTTCATGTATATCAATTAATAAAAAAGTGACTTATTGTATCGCTGGTGATGGCGGATTCCAAATGAATATTCAAGAGCTTGAAACTGTAAAACGAGAAAACTTACCTATTAAAATTTTTATTCTTAATAATAGAGTTTTGGGGAAAATAAGTGAGACACAACATACAAATCATAAGGATAGGTATGCACAAACAACGGTTGAAAGCGGATATACTGTCCCTGATTTTCAGAAAATTGCTGAAGCATATGGAATAAAAGCAGCAACATTAAAATCTTATCAAGACCTCGATAATTATAAGGATTGGTTTTTTGACAGTTCACCATGTCTGCTTAATATTATGCTTCCAAAAGAAAGTTATCTTACACCTAAAATCAAATGGGAGACTTCAGCCATATACCCGGTATTACCAGAGGATATCATTTGCAATGTGAAAAATATTCTAAGAGGTAATAATTAATTGTATAAATAAATATACCCCCCAAGCGTTACTGCTTGGGGGTATCTGTTAGCAAGGAAAAATACAATCTTGTGCTTTTTCGGCACTGAACCTTGTTTTATTATAGATTTTTGTAATGTGATAAAACCAATTTACACAAAATTTTACGCAGTGCCTATGCACTCTTTTTCTGAACAATAAAGTGATTATTACTGTTTATTTATCCCAGAATAGACTCTTTGGATTCTGAAATGTTTTGTTTTCTAAATTCTTTTTATATTTATTTTCTATCCTTGACAATCATTCGAAAATGTTCATCAAGGATTTTCCCACTAATTATTACATTTGTTCGTCAGTTTTTAGGGGTAGAAGCCTTAATTTGATTACACTTATTACATCGTTCTAATTTCCACTTTTGTTTGTTTCGGTACATTGCTTGATCCACAGTAACAAAAAAATCTTCTATTATGTCGCCCTTTTTATATGTAGAGTACCCCATACTAGGATGCAGAACATAGTCATATATATGCCTGTCATTGTATTCAGTAACTGCTGACGATATATCGTCCATTAACCGGATAATGTCTTCGGTTTTTGTCCGCTCTCCCAGTATTATAAACTCATCGCCACCCATTCTGGCAATAAAATCATCGCTTCCCTTACACACCTGTAGAAGTAGCTGTGCCATCTCTGTAAGAGCAGTATCCCCGGATGCATGTCCGTGTTCATCATTGATTTTCTTAAAATCATCCAAATCAATCATAATCATAAACAGATTATGCCCATCCTTACGCATCTTCAGTCTCCTTTGAAAATGCTCTTCAAGCTGGCGTCGGTTATACAGGCCTGTAAGATAGTCAGTTGAAATTGTACTGTTTTGAATGTTTATGAAGATACTTGCAAACGCGATCATCGAACAGGTCCAAATAATAGAAACGCCATAAAACATGATTTGTATTACAGTAGCTGCAATAAGCCCAATAGGGAATATTACTAAATGTATGTTTACATTTTTATTTACTCGCCAACCATTAATTATGACATCTCTTAAAGACATTCCGAACGATAATATCAAATAGAAGGCAGATCAGAGGGTTGGAAACATAGTACAACATAGTCACGATATAATTAATAACTCTAAAAACCGGCAGAGGATTTCCGTCTACCAACCACATGCCGGCGTCAAATATAAAAATCAATATGTTCATAATCATACATGCATTAAATATATGTTGTTCAATCGGTGCGCTTTTGTGGCTTTTTCTATTTATATTATTAAGAAAAAGCAACAACAGCACGATACCTATTACATTTATTTCTGCATATAAGAATTTAGTCAATCCATTGACCTCCTACGGTGAAATGATGCTTGGGTATAGAAATATAGTAATCTTTTTGAAAATTACTGTAGGTTAGATAATCCTGTTTTTTTCCGGCAAAGCGAAACACAGAGTATTGCCGGGAAGTCTGAGCCGGGGCAGATATTTTTATAGATTATCGGTTCTGATATTATAAAGAATAGCGATCCGGCATTTTTATATACCGGGTCGTGAAAATTCATATACTAACGCAATTGCTTGCCAATTGCGGTATTATTTTTTGTCTGTTTTTTCTTTTATTGCATATTTGGAAAAATCATTGTTCTTCAGCAGTTGAATCGCATATTCCTCGTCTAAGGGGCGACTTATCAGATACCCCTGAATCATATCGCATTTGTGTTTTACCAGATATTGCATCTGCTCCTCATGCTCTACGCCCTCGGCGACGACACAGTGTCCGAGCTTGTGCGCCATGGAAATAATATCGTTGGTTATTAAGCGCTCGGGATTCAGCACGATAAGTCCGTCTATAAAATACTTTTCGATTTTCAGACCATCGATATTAAGCTCCCGTTCACGTGCAAAGGAAGAATATCCGGTTCCGAAATCGTCTATGGTAATACAAATTCCCCGATCCTTCAGCTTGTTGAGTTTTTCATTTATCTCATGATAATTATCTGAAAACACGGATTCGGTTATCTCGATTATCACCTTCGAGGGATCTATGTCAGCATTGTCGATGAGTTCAATCAGCGACGAGGTAAAATCATTATCAAACAGCTGAATTGCGGACACATTTATCGAAATCCGAATATCATTATTCCCATTTTCAATTAGTTTTCTAAGGAAGCACAGGGATTTATGTATTATACGCTTGCCTATTGGAATAATCAGCTTTGTTTCCTCAGAGAGCGGGATAAACTCGAGCGGTGAGACAATTCCGAGCTCATCGCTCTTAAGGCGTGACAATGCTTCAAAACAGCATATACGGTTTTGTTCCACATTATATATCGGCTGGAACTGCAAATAAAGGTAGTCGTCGTTCCCGGTGGCAATCTTCTCAAGCAAATCCTTGATTTTTGCCTGCCGTATAATTTTCAGTTCCATATCTTTATCGAAAAACACATAACGGCATTGATTATTTAAGTTGCTCACCGAGTTTTCGGATGCGATCAATACATCCCTGAGAATCTTCTTTACGTCGGTTTCGCCCTCGTTTATCTCGAGTATTCCTATGCCGACATTGTTCCCTTTTGCCGATAATATAGTTATAAGAATCTTTACAACCTCTTCGCTTAGCTGTATCAGATCATTTTTATCTTTATAGTTTTTCAGATATAATGTAAAACGGTTGGCATAGGTAGAAAACAGTCTGCAATCATTCGTACATAATGTTGTAAGCTCCGCAGCGATTTTCTTTATCAGCTCCTGGCTGTAATGGAATCCATAAGCCAGCGTAAAAAGATCTGTTTTTTTCAGATTTATATTCAATATGGCCTTTTTAACATTTGGCTCCAAATCAAGCTCATACTCGAGAAGGACCTCGAAATATTCTCGGTTATACAACCCGGTCATTAAATCGTGTTTGCCGAGAAATTCATTTCTTTTCTCATTGACTTTTCTTTCAGTTATGTCAATAATGATTCCCTCGAGCGCTTCTACATCGCCATTCTCATTAAATACACCCTGACCAGTTTCGAGCACCCATTTACGTTGTCCCGTAGCAGTTATTATCTCGTACTCATACATAAGGGATTCCCTTTGAGAAAGGACATTATTCCACCTTATCCACAAATACTCACGGTACTCAGGTGCAATTATATCGTTAAAGCATAAATCTCTGTTACCGATAAGACTTTCGGCTTTATAGCCTGTCAGCTCAAACGAAGCATCCGAAACGAACTGCATTGTCCAGTCTCGGTCAAAATTGCAACGGTAAACCATACTCGGCAAATTATCGAGCAAAGCGGATTTGTTTATCTCGCCCTCGTTAAGGTCTTTTCCCATATTGATGACCATCCCTTTCCTTTGCGGTATAACACCGAAAGCGGGAATGTGCCGTTGTTGCTTTAGTCGAGAGAACAACCATGATATACGATGTAAAAGGCATAGAGCTGCCATATACTGAACCACGCGAATATGACTTTATTCACGTATTCTCAAGACCCAGACACATCACCGCAATATTCAAACAAACGATCAAACCATCGGGCTTTTTATTTTTTTACTTCTATATAGCATCCAAAACTGCCGGACAAAAGTCTTGCGGGGTTCCCGATTTCTGTTTTTACATATAATCGGTCACTTCAATCATTATTAGATTATCATAAAAAAACTTAAAAATCAATGTTTTATTACAAAATATAATTTTTCGTGTCAATTAATTAACATCTGCGACACTTATTTATGCTAAATTGCTTATTTTGCAGCAGTATCGGACACAAAAAACACTCAGCTTTATTTTAAGACAGTTTAGGCACATGTTGAACAAACGTCATATAATGTACTGATTGTATGGAAAAAAAATTTCCACGCATCGAGATATTATGAAAGGTGAGGTTATAATGGGAGATTTATATTACAATCCTTGCGAAAAAAAGGATAAGAAAGACGAGTGCAACTGCAATGTTAAGGTTATCACAAAATGTGATAGCGAAGATAAGAAGTTTTGGGGCTGCGAAGACAAAAAAGATAAGAAATCTGATGGATGCGAGGTTACTGTTATAATTAACTGCGACAGGAAAAAGGACGGTAAGGATTACTAATCGTCGTCACGGAAAGTACGCAGGCAAAAAGCCTGATTAACCGTAGTAATATCAATAAAAAATTATAACATGTTTCGTAGATTTATTTATATTGTCATATTGTCCGATTTATTAAAAGTATCAGACTTTTATTAGGTTCGGGAGCGGATGTATACCGACATCTGCTCCTGCTTGTTTTATATTTAAATACAGTTCACACAGAAAACCGAAATACATACTATATATTGAGTATCGATGTTTTGTGCATAATGCTCAATAATGGCATAAGGAGGTTATGCTATAATGTCCTGTAATGATAGTTGCGGCTTTAATGCGTGCGGCTCCATCGGATTAATAATCAGTCTCGTTATCGGTATTTTAGTCGGAATCCTGTTCGCTGTAGGTTTAATCCCTTTGATAACAGTAGTAGTATGGGTTGTTTTCGGCTTAGCAGTTCTGAATCTTATTTTTCTTATTACCGGCTTGTATCTGGGCGCGGTGGCTTTCCCGGATATTCTGAAAAATTGCTTTTGCGAAAATGCGATTTGCTGGCTTGCAGGGATTATCGGTACTATTATATCCGCAATCATATTGCTTTCCATTATAATAATCCCCGCCCTTATCGCCGTGATTATTTTCGTAGCGGTATTGGCATTTTTTTTCGCGCTTATGCTGGTTGGTCTGATAGCGATTATCAGTTGTATAGTATGCAAACTTTGCATCAGGCAATAAATTTGTTCTGATATGTGGCTCCTTATAGAGCGCATATAAAAAGAAGTGCCCCCGCGGTGTTACTCTGCGGAGGGCGCTTTATTTAGCTCAAAATTTTAATGTACTATAATTATAGAGAATGCTTGTACCTACAAGTACATCCTCTATGCTATCTGAAATAAGTAGTTCGTCCATTTTGCTCTGATAATCATTGTTTTTGAGCCGTAAGATATCTTTTTACGAAACTTTTTCCTTGTCGTCGCATTGAACCAAATGGATTATTATTCCGTTTCCTTTCTTTTTTATATTACTGTCTTACGATAATATATTTGTAATCGGCCAGCTTTGACATTAAAAACTCACGCGTCTGCATGGGAGTTGCTTTTCGCAGTGCGTTTTTTGGGATTATATAAGCGTGCTTTTTGTCCTCATAGAGATAAAAAGCATCCTTAACCTCATAGACCATATAGATATCCTCATAGAAGATATCCTTTCTGTTCTCGGCACCTGAATCTCCCATTACCTCAATTATAAACCCTTCAGGTGCGAACACATATTTCTGGGTCGTATTCAGCAGGTTATGGTTCATCCGGCATTGTTTTTTAAACTGCCTTTTTGTCATAAACGAGAACATGAGCAGTAATATTACAGCTAATGCGCCGATAAACATTATCTGCATGCTCTGCTTTAATAGCCCGTATAAAATCAGCAAAACGGCAAAGACCGAAACGGACCCGTAAAACAATTTTTTAATAAGCTGCGGGTTTTTGCTTTTAAACAGCTGGAACTCCGCAAAACGAAGATAGGTTGAAAAATCTACCTTCCCCTCTCCTATTATCTGCTTTTTCATATTATATTTGCACCTTTCCGCAATACAAAGATTTATGTTTCCTTTATGAAGTAGTCCATAAGGAGCTCACCTTTGTCGAAATAAACACCGCCGCATACACCACTCTGCTCGTCATAAATACTTATCAAGCTGCTCTTTTTGTTATTTGAGGAATAGACTACAAAAGGTACGGGATCAATAGTGTGGGTACGCACATATATCGGTGTCGGATGATCCGGTAATAGCAATATTTTATAAGGCTGCAAGTGCGAATCCATATATTTTAAAAGCGGGACGAGCACCTGTGAATCGATAAGCTCAATCGCTTTGATCTTATTGTCAATCTCTCCCCTGTGACCGCACTCGTCAGGAGCTTCAATGTGGATATAAACCAAATCAGCACCGCTTTCCAGCTCTCGTATAGCTGTTTCAAGCTTTCCCTTATAGTTTGTGTTAAGGTTTCCGGTCGCTCCCTCGATAAACGGCGCTCTCATACCCGCGCAGAGACCTATTCCCTTTATAAGGTCGACCGCGCAGACCACCGAGGCGTTCAGACCGGTTTTTTCTTTAAAAGAAGGTAAGGAAGGTTTTTTCCCCGGACTCCATAACCAAAGTGAATTCGCTTTTTTAAGGCCTCTTGCAGCTCTGTTTTTATTTACAGGATGATTGTTCAAAAGGTCGAAGGATTCGGACATAAGCCTTCTCATAGGTACGCTCTCGGGCTTTGATGGCAGATATTCGGTAATCCTTTTACCAAGAATGTCATGCGGCCGCGTAAAATCGGTAAAATCAGGGCAGTCCTTCCAGATAAGGCAATGACGGTAACTCACCCCCGTATAAAAATGGAGATTTTCATTTCCGAATCTGTTATTAAGGGCCTCTATAAGCACCCTCGCTTCTTCAGTGGGTATCTCATCGGCCGAATGGTCGAGCATTATTTTTTGCTCATATGGGAGACCGTCATCTGACAGAGCGACGATATTTGCACGAATCGCCGTATCCTCCGGCTGCATATCTATACCCATGCTCAACGCTTCAAGCGGCGAGCGTCCCCTGGAATACACCTTGGGGTCATAGCCCATCAGAGCCAGGTTGGCAGTATCGCTCTCTGGCGTCATATCCTCAGGCACCGTAGACACCATACCGTTAATACCATACTGCGCCAAATTATTCATGCCGGGTTTTTCGGCTGCCTGCAGCGGAGTTTTACCTCCGAGCTCTCTTAAAGGAACGTCTGCCATCCCGTCTCCGATTAAGACTATATATTTCATATAAATTATCCACATCCTTTTCCAAACAAGTATAACAAAAACCAGGATATAAAGCAACATTTTAAAACTAAATAATTTTATTACGGTTGACAAAAATACCTGCTCGGGATATAATGATATAACAATGTTAACAAAAAGGATAAAAATCGAAGATGAAAAAATATTCGGTAGCCTCCCTTGTGGTAGCAATGCAGCCGAAGGAAAAAACTCTCTCGATACAATCCCGGCCATATGAGTTAAAAACCGAGCGCAAAGCCGATATAATAATCTCCGTTTCTTCAGATAGTATACGGGAGATTTCCGACGACAGTAACGAGTACATCTATACCGGTGCGGAGTTTTACAGGAAGCTGCTCGATTTCGGAGGTATGGTATTGCACGCTTCCGCCGTAGTTTTAGACGGTCGTGCTTATCTGTTTTCTGCAAAAAGCGGTGTGGGGAAATCCACTCATACCTCATTGTGGTTAGAATACTTTGGCAAAAGAGCGTATATATTAAATGACGACAAGCCCGCATTACGTCTGATAAACAACCGTTTTATGGTCTGCGGTACTCCGTGGAGCGGAAAAACAAACAACAGCAGAAACGAGATAGTCCCTCTCGGAGCGATTGCATTTATAAAACCAGGCATTAAGAACGTCATCAGGCGGCTCTGCGCGGAAGAAGCCCTACCCCTTATGCTGTCGAATACGCTCCGTCCCTCTGATAAAGCGGTTATGTTGATGACGCTGCTTGACAGACTGCTATGTTGCACACCCATTTATAAGCTGCACTGCGATATGAGCATGGAAGCGGTTGAATGCTCATACAACGGGATGAAAGGCTGATGTGCTTTATGACGATAAAAAAAGGGTATATTCTAAAGGAGGTCGCAGGTTGTTTTGTTGTTGTCGATACAACCGGCTGCCTGGACTTCAACGGAATCATAAAGCTTAACGAAACCGCCGTTGTTTTATGGCAAGTTTTGGAGAAGGGTGCCGAGATGCGGCAACTTACCGAAGCGTTGGTCTCAGAATATGAAATAGATTACACGGAAGCGGAAAAAGATGCTTTGTCTTTCGTTGACAGCTTAAAGGAAGCAGGAGTAATTGAGTAGGTTATATACGCTCACCGAGCTGTATCCGCTAATTGACCGGCAGTTAAAAAGCGGCGGCAGTATGAGCTTTACTGTAAAGGGAACAAGCATGAAGCCGACGTTGACGGGCGGTGTGGATACTGTAAAAATCATTAAACCCGCACATCGGATGCAAAAATATGACATTGCTTTTTACAGGCGTGATGACTGCAGATTTGTTCTTCACAGGATAATTAAGGTTACAAGGAACGGTTATATATGCAGAGGGGATAATCAAACCTTAAAGGAGCGTTGCGTCACCGATGATAATGTCATCGGCTTAGTCAGCGAGTATACACATAAAAGCAGGAGGATAAAGACAGACAGCGCAAGGCACAGACTTTATGCGGCCATATGTGTAAAAACGGCGATACCCCGATGTTTCTTCTATTCAATCTGTCAAAAGATTCGGAGTTTATATAAATGAAAGTAGCTGTTGTCGGTTCAAGGTCAATTACTGATATAAATATAGAACAGTATATACCTAAGGGAATAACCATGCTTATAACCGGCGGCGCGGTCGGTGTTGATACGATTGCGGAGCGTTACGCAGATCGCAAGCATATAAAAAAACAGATAATTTTCCCCGATTACGGAAGATACGGAAAAAGCGCACCGCTTTACCGTAACAAGCTGATTGTAGACACCGCGGATATTGTGATAGCGATTTGGGACGGTGTATCCGGCGGCACGAACTTTACTGTAAAATACGCGCAGCAAATAGGCAAGCCCTTTGAAGTGCATATTGTGTAAAAACAAAGAGGAAAATATATATGAAGATGCCCACACATATAGTTGCAGCGGCAGGTTATGTTTTTGATAACAATGGTAAAGTTATTTACAGTTCGTATATAACAAGACCGGAGTTTAAGATACTTACATCCAGATTTATCTGAAAAAAATAAAAATATGGAGTTTATTATGTTCAACGGTATTTGTTCAGGCTTATCGGATATTACAAAGCTTTCAGATGCGAAGTCACGCTCGATTTCTGCGGAGAATTTTACAGGAGAAAAGGGCGGAGGGGGCAAGGCGACCGAGGGGTTCGGTGCAAACGCTGCGCGTGAGCTCGGAAAAGGCTGGAAGATTTCTCCCGCCATTCACTTAAAGCCGGGTGAGGAGCATACTATCGCGGATATTGAAGGTCCGGGTGCGATAAAGCATATCTGGATGACCGAGGGTTCACCCCGTCCGAGGCTAATTATTCTGCGTATTTACTGGGATGATAATGATTATCCTTCTGTGGAATGTCCGCTCGGGGACTTCTTTGCATCTGCAGATACATCGACGCATAATACTCTGACCTCGCTCGCGGTATGCGTAAACCCCAGACGCGGCTTTAACTGCTACTGGGAGATGCCGTTTTTCAAGCGTTGCCGTATTACAGTTCAAAACCTCTGGTCTTATGAGTTTCCGCTTTTTTATCAGATAGATTATGTACTTACGGAAATACCCGAAAACAGCGCATATTTTCATGCTCAGTTCCGCCGCGTAAACCCGGTAAAATATATGGATGTCTATACCATACTCGATGGAGTCAAGGGCAGAGGACAGTATGTCGGAACATATATGTACTGGGGCGTTAACAACAACGGCTGGTGGGGCGAGGGGGAAATAAAATTTTACCTTGACGGCGACAAGGAATTTCCGACGATATGCGGTACCGGCACGGAGGATTACTTCTGCGGTGCTTTTGACTTCGACGTCGGAAACAGGTATGTCGATTTTTGTTCACCCTACACGGGCTTTCAGGCATCAAAGCAGGATGGCTGCTATAAAGCAAACCAGAGGTTTTCGATGTATCGCTGGCATATAACCGATCCGATATACTTCTGCAGCGATTTAAAGGTAACAATACAGGACCTCGGATGGCGTAGCGAGGGCAGATACCTTCCCTTGCAGGATGATATTTCATCGATCGCATACTGGTATCAAACACTGTCTTCCGAGCCGTTTCCGATTCTACCGGATACAAACGCGCTTGAGATAATATAGCGTTGGTATAATCAATCGAACACAGCAATAAAAAATCGTGCCGTTTCAGCACGATTTTTTTTACGAAAATATGTTCACCAAACCGTTATTTACAGCCGCCCCTGTTGTCATTGCGGTCGTTTCTTTCGTTTCTGCATTGTGAAGCAGGCTCCTCCGCGAACGGGAAGAACTCGGCGAGCGGGAAATTCATTTTTCCGAAAACCGAGCAGGGATCCGTGTTTTCGTTTTGTCTGCTCTCTCTTTCGGGCAGGCAGAAGTGGCAAGCTGGAAGTATTAACTGAACCTCGCGTTCCATACGGATTACCGTAAAGACGCCTATTGTGACATAACAAGTATTTGCACCGATATTGTCGACAAAATCACCGCCGAAACGTGCACGCACTACATCGGGAATGGCCTCGGGATTAATGCAGCAGTTACCGAATGGCTTGCATCTCTCGACCAGCTTTGTATCGAGTGCGATCGGCTCCGCAACCTCAACAACCACTGTCGGCAGAGTGGGATCTCTGTCGCATTTAAGATCCTTGGGGCGCATACAGAAACCGTCCTCTGTGGGATCAGATTTGAAAATGGCAACATTCTTTTCGCTTCCGAACAGAATTATTTTTTTATCAAAGACGCAAAGTCCCTGAACTTCCTGTGTTCTACCGTTGCTAACGCAGCATTCAAGGGTTACGCAGAAGAAATATCTAATTGTTACATGATAGTAGCCTCTGTTGAAGGGTACCGTTTCGATGCTTATGTTAGTGTTGATTACCTCAACATTTTTACATCTAACAGCACTTGCTCTGTCTATAACCTCTTGCGCATGGTCGCAAAGATGAACGCGTACATCCTCCAAACAGTCTTTATCTCTTGCAGAATCAAATATCTTGTTGACGCTGACACAGCAAAACTGTTCCGGTTTACCGCAAAGCCCGCCGAGCGGACCGTTTCTTTCAACCATTAAAAAGTCCTCCTTAATGTGATTAAATACTTCGGTGAGTATTATCAATACTATTTTATGCCGCTATCGCATGTAGGTGCATTTATTGTAAAAAAATAAGAGAAAGCGTGCTTCCGGCAAATCATAAATCTCAGCATATCACGTTATATGTATATAATATCTCTTTTTGATAAAGAAATAATTTCATATTATGTTTGACTTTAACGTATATTTTTGTTAGAATAAATAATCAACACAATAAAGCACATTCAAGGATATTTCAGCATGTATTTAAAAATAAATGGCATAAGCGATTCGGCGCAGAATAATATAATATTGGGAATCGATATAGGCTCGACGACAACAAAGCTCGTGCTTATCGAAAACGACGAGGTGATTTTCTGCAGCTATGAAAGGCACCTTCTTCAGGTTCGCCAAAAAACACTCGACCTTGTAAAAAAAGCCGAATCATTTTTAAGAGGACGCAATCTGAAAGTCGCCATTTCAGGTTCGGCGGGTCTCGGACTTGCGAGGGCTACAGGTATCCCCTTTGTTCAGGAGGTCTTTGCCACCGGCGAAACCGTGAAAAGACTTGCTCCCGACACAAGCGTTGCGATTGAACTTGGCGGTGAGGACGCTAAGGTTATTTTTTTCGAAGGCAGTATAGAGGAGCGTATGAACGGGTCCTGCGCCGGCGGCACCGGAGCGTTTATCGACCAGATGGCTTCTCTTATGAACATCACTAACGAGGAGATGGATCGTCTTAGTCTGAACCATAAAAGGATCTATCCCATCGCATCACGCTGCGGCGTTTTTGCAAAATCTGACATTCAGCCGCTTCTTAATCAGGGCGCAAGCAAGGAGGATATTGCCGCAAGCATATACGCGGCGGTGGTAAACCAAACGATTGCGGGGCTTGCTCAGGGCAGAAGGATCAAAGGAAAAGTTATGTTTCTCGGCGGACCTCTGTATTATTGTTTGGGACTGCGTCAGGCATTTGTCGAGATGCTGAAGCTTGGCAAAGAGAACGCTGTTTTCCCCGAATACGCACGTTTTGCGGTAGCTATAGGAGCATGTATATATACAGCAAAGCAACAAGGAGAATATACATACGAACAGCTATGCAATATCCTTGAAGACGCCACATCGGAAACAACACAAACCTCCCGCCTTCGACCGCTATTTAACAACAATTCCGAATATGAGGAATTTAAAACACGTCATTCAAAGGCTTCCTTAGAAACCATTGACCCGAATAATTACGACGGGGATGCTTATCTTGGTATCGACTGCGGCTCGACCACTACAAAGCTGGTGCTTATGAGTGCGGACAAAAGAATTTTATTTTCGTATTATGACTCAAACAAGGGCAATCCCTTGGAGATTATCAGGGAGCAGCTTCATAAATTATATAATATATGCGGTAATAAAATCAAAATCATGGGAAGTGCGGTTACAGGCTACGGCGAGGAACTGATAAAGCATGCTTTTCATATAGACACCGGCATAGTAGAGACCATGGCGCATTTTAACGCAACAAGGCATTTTAATCCTGAAGTTGATTTTATTCTCGACATCGGTGGTCAGGATATAAAGTGCTTTAAGATAAGAGGCGATGCTATTGACAGCATCATGCTTAACGAAGCATGCTCCTCGGGCTGCGGCTCGTTTATAGAAACCTTCGCGCACTCGATGGGACATAATGTCGAGGACTTTGCAAAGCTCGGTCTTTTCGCAAAGCATCCTGTAGACCTCGGTTCGCGCTGCACAGTTTTTATGAACTCGTCCGTCAAGCAGGCGCAAAAGGACGGAGCAACCGTGGAGGACATCTCGGCAGGACTTTCCGTAAGCGTGGTAAAGAACGCAATATATAAGGTAATCCGTGCCAACTCTGCATCGGATTTGGGGGAGAACATCGTAACTCAGGGCGGGACATTCCTTAACGATTCGGTGCTCAGGAGCTTTGAGCTTGAGATAGGGCATAATGTTATCCGTCCGCAGATAGCGGAGCTTATGGGTGCTTTCGGTGCGGCTCTGCACGCCCGTTCGCTCAATCTGCCGCAGTCGTCTATATTAACCCCGGATGAATTGAATCGGTTTACGCATACTTCAAAATCCGTCAACTGCAACGGTTGTACAAACCGATGTTTCCTTACCATAAACAGCTTCCAAAACGGTGAGCGGTATGTATCGGGATATAAGTGCGAACGAGGTGCGGGCAACGGGGATGCGGTCAGCAGCGAGGTATTGCCCAACCTTTTTCATTATAAGCGTGAAAAAATTGCCGGTCTTTCACATATATCAGGCAAACGCGGAAGAATCGGTATCCCGCTTGCTCTCGGAATGTATGAGATGGCACCGTTTTGGACGGAGATTTTCTCAAAGCTCGGATTTGAAGTGGTGCTGTCAGGATTCTCAAGCAGAAAACTTTACTCAAAGGGGCAGTACAGCATTCCCTCCGATACTGCCTGCTACCCTGCTAAAATCATGCACGGTCATATCGAGGAGCTTATTGAGCGGGAAGTCGATGTTATTTTTTATCCCTGCCTTACCTACAACTTTGACGAAAAAACAGGGAGCAACCACTATAACTGTCCCGTAGTCGCCTATTACTCCGAGTTGCTGGCTGGAAATATGGATTCGCTTAAAAAAACAAAATTTTTATATCCCTACCTTTTTATCAATAAGCCGAAAGAGCTTGCGAAAGGGTTATATAAATGCTTTTTCGACGATTACGGCATAAAATTAACGGAAATACGCAGAGCGGTTGATGCGGGTTACGTCGCGTATGACAAATGGATGCAGGATATACGTGCTAAAGGTCTTGACGCAATCGAATACGCGCGTAAGAATTCCAGGCGTGTTATGATACTTGCAAGCCGCCCGTATCATATCGACCCCGAGATAGGTCACGGTATCGACAAGCTCGCCTCGGCACTGGGTTTTGTTGTTGTAAGCGAGGACAGCGTCGCTTCGCTGACCACCCCTGCACAGGTTGATGTAATAAATCAATGGACATATCACGCACGTCTTTATAACGCCGCAAAGTATGCGACGGAGCACGCCGACACGGAGCTTGTTCAGCTCGTTTCCTTCGGCTGCGGAATAGATGCTATTACAACCGACGAAGTGCGTTCTATTTTAGAAAGAGGCGGAAAACTCTATACTCAGATAAAAATAGATGAAATAACAAATCTCGGTGCGGTAAATATCCGATTACGCAGTCTTTTGGGCGCACTGGAGCAGAAAAGCAGAAAATCCCGTAAAGGCGATCTCCTCTTGAAAGGTTAAATTCAATGGCAAAATCAAACCGGGTCATATTTACAAAAGCTATGAAGAAAAACTATACAATCCTCATTCCCACAATGCTGCCGATGCATTTCAGGATGTTTGAGAAGATACTCCGTACCTATGGCTATAATGCAGTTTTGCTCGACGACAGAGGAAAGAACATCAAGGAGCTGGGACTGAGATATGTACATAATGATACCTGTTATCCTGCGCTGCTCGTTATAGGTCAGTTTATCGAGGCTCTGCAGAGCGGCAATTACGATGAAAACAAGGTGGCTTTGTTGCTTACGCAGACAGGCGGAGGCTGCCGCGCTTCCAACTATCTCGCGCTGCTGCGCAAAGCTCTTGCCAAAGCCGGTTATCCGCAGGTTCCGGTAATATCCTTCAATGTGGTGGGAATGGAGAAAAACCCCGGGTTTAAGATTACGCTCCCGCTATTGCACCGCCTGATGTACGCGGCGTTTTACGGAGATTTGCTGATGCTGCTCCGCAACCAGTGCAAGCCTTATGAGATTAACTCCGATGAATCCGAAAGATTGGCGGAGAGATGGACTGATACCCTTACCGCTCAGATGGCTCAAAACAGGATTTTATATAAAAAGGTAAAAGAAAATTATACCGCCATAATAAAGGATTTTGAATCTATTCCCAAAAGAACCGAAAATAAAATCAAGGTTGGCATAGTCGGCGAGATATTTGTAAAGTTCTCGCCACTCGGGAACAATCATTTAGAGGATTTTTTGTTTTCAGAGGGTGCTGAAGTCGTTATGCCGGGCCTTGTGGATTTTTGCCTTTATGTTGTGTATGACGGAATCGTGGATTACAAATTGTATAATATCCGCTGGCTTAAATCTGTTTTAACAAGTATCGTTTATAAGATTTTTATTAAAAAGCAGCAGGATATAATCGATCTGATAACAAAAAACAGTAGCTTTATGCCTCCGACATCGTTTGAAAAAACACGCACGCTGACAAAGGACTACATAGGTCTCGGTGCAAAGATGGGTGAAGGCTGGCTTTTATGTGCGGAGATGCTCGAGCTTGTCGAGCAGGGCGTTAACAATATCGTCTGCACGCAGCCCTTCGGGTGCCTGCCGAATCATATTATGGGGAAGGGAATGATGAAGCCGATTCGGGAACGTCACAGTAATGTTAACATCGTCGCCATCGATTACGACCCCGGGGCAACGAACATCAATCAGGAAAACCGAATAAAGCTGATGCTCTCAAACGCAAAGGAAAGACAATACCCCGATACGGAAAATCAATCTCAAAAAAAAGAAGAAACACTTGCCGGAGTATAGATGCTCCCTTTACAGATGGACATCAACTATGTTTTTTTACAAAAGATAAATATGTTTATATATAAATCTCTTCTCTATGCAAAAAGCGACCGAGCTTAAACTCAGTCGCTTTTTGTTTTTATGCTGATTTATTTGGCGAATATATTATATGTTCCGAGGAAGTGACGCTTAATCTTTAGATAGTCGATAGCTGTGGGTAGTGGTTGACCACTGAGGCAACCCGCCTTGAGCTGAACCTCATCGAGCGTATATGTTTTCAAGAACGCCCTCTTTGCAAACATATAGTCCTTACCGTCTATTTTTCCGTCGCCGCTTATATCACCTTTGACAATTACGATAAAGCTCTTTGAGCCGGCGGTGATAACGCTGCCGGTACCGACAAGTGCACTGCCCGTAATGGCTTTGTTGTTTCTGTCCTTTATTGTTATGGTGCCGTAGAACATTGCCGCTATCTCGGTTACGGTCATTTCATCGGTAGCACCCTCAATATAAGCACCGTTTATCCTTATTGTGCTTGATTCTTTCAGGGGATTACCCTGCGTAACGGTAATGTAAGAGCCGGGACGCATTGCCTTGCCGGACACGTCTATTCCGTGCATAATCATAAGATCGCCTACTTTAACCGTATTCGCATATATCCTGTTCTCGATCGAACCTGCAATTTCACCGTGAACCCCGAGCACAAAGCCATTTTCGGGAACCGTGTTTATAACATTGCTGCCGTTTCCGTTGGCAACACGGGTTACCTTGTAAGCTCCGAGCTCTGCATCCCATTGTGCGGCGATAGCTCTTGCCCAGTTAAGGTTGGCGTTTTGTGTTGTAAGCGTATCCGCATAATCCGGAGTGAAAATCACGCTTTTTCCCGTAGTAATCATCTGGTTGAAACCGTTAACGAAAATAGCTTCGTCTACCGGAGCGTCTTTCTTGAATACCTGAATCTCGGATACGAACACGAAAGGTTTGTCTTTATTGCCGACAATATGGAATTTAACATGCTTTCCGCTTACACCCTCGTCGAGCATTAGAGTGTACAAAATATCCGTGGTGTTTACTTTACTTGTATCGTCATTATCCTCTAAACTCTTTTTATAATTGGAAACATCGGGAATAGCGGTTCCGACTTCGGTAAAGTCGGTTCCGTTTTCCGATACCGAAACGAGAACCTTTGTAGGTGCACTGATTCCCGCTCCCCATTCAACCTCAGAGTATACGCAGAACTTTGAAAGTCCGCTCTGTACCGAATCAAAGTTAATAGTCACATCATAATAAGGTGCTCCGCTCTCTGTGCCACCCCTGTATTGCTGGTGGAAGCCTACCCAGTCCGGGCCATAAGCGCTAATCTTAGAGGATGCGATTACACCGTCAGTAAGCTCCTTATCATCAGTATCCTGATAGTTCGGAGTATCGTTCGTACCACCGTTCTTCGTATAGCTTACTCCTTTGGAAATGTTGAAATAAGCCGTGCCGGTCAGATTGATAAGACTGCGCAGCTCCGCAATAATCTCTTCAATCTCTTCAGAAGTGGCTTCATTATCGGCTCTTATATCAATGGCTCTGTCATAAACATCCCAAAGCTGTGTCAAAATCGTCTCGCTGTAATCCTTATAGGATATAGCCGAAACATCCGCGAGGAGTTTATCAAGCTCCGACTTGCCGGAAAGAGCCGCTTTTAAGGACATATATGCTTTTACGTAATCGCTGGTAAGGCTCTTTGTATTTGCTATAATCGTCTCTGCGTCCGTTATAGCCGTAACTACTGCAGCCGAGGTGTTGCTCTCATTTTCATCGATAAGAGCGTTTAGAGCGTTTGCAACATCTGTATCGACACTCTGTCTTTTTACTATATAAATATTGTTTGCGACACCTCTGCCGTATGTACCCTCATTGGATTTCACCCGTACGTCAAATCTGTTTTCCGATGTGCTCTTTGTTACCATCGTTGTAGATCCGCCGCCGTCAAGATTATATGCGGTTTTGCATCCGAGCTGAACCATTAAATCGGCAAGCTCGTAAACGGTAAGACCGGTCGCACCGTCCGTAATGTTTCTGCCCGCTGTGCAAATGAACAACACGGTTCCGTCTTCTTTCAAGCCTATTGACGTCCTCTGTGCTCTTGCGTTAAGGAATTCCGCACCGAGCTGGCTTAACGATTCCGTCAAATCAGCAACTCCGTTTTTAACGATGGGATACTGCGCTGCAAGGGATGTGTTTGCGGTTTCGGTATAGGGCTTTGAAGCCTCTATCATCTCATTTACTGCGATTTCAACGATATCTCCGACCTTCGCATTTGTGACTGATGCCTGAAGGGGTGAGCCGTTCTTAACATAGAGCACGAACTCGTCCTTTCCGACCGCGCTGTAATAAGAGTCTGCTCTAACCTCAAGGACCTCGCCTTTCAGCGTGTTGCCGATGGACAGCTCGCCGAAATCGAGCTTTTTGCATAATATCTCAGTGCCCGCAATTAAGGAATCGGTTTTAGTTCCGCACTCGGCATCCCAGTAATAGAATCTATCATCCACATTATCTACCACAGACTTCTTATTAACATGGATAATTCCGCTTCCGCCTTTGGAGGAAATCTCCCTGCCGTTAAGGTAGAGCTTGAAATCGAGCTTTGAATTGACTATTCTGACCTCGCCGCCGGAGCTGAAGGTTATTATGTCGTTTTGCATTCCCGCCGTTGCCTGTGCGAGTCTTCCGTCGTGAACCCAATAGCCGGCATAAGTACTGCCGGTCGCTGTGGCGTAGAAGGTAGCATTAACTCCGCCTATTACCTCTGCACCGTATTTATCCTCTGCTTGTATAGCCGTATTGTAAGTACTGCTTCCCGTACCTGTATATTTGCTATATACATACGGTAAATAATCGCTTGTTTTAGGGTTGAACTCAAGTGCATATACCGCCTGAGTTCTGCTTCCGCTGTCGGTATATGTAGCTTTTGCATATGTAACCTTACCATCTGTAGTAAGTCCAACATTCTCAGTCGTCTGAACTTTTCCTGTTCCGATATTGTTTCCAACAGTAAAGCTGATTGCCGATGCGGTAAGTGTCATACTGCCTAATAAAACCAGTAAACACAGTAACGCTGATAATAGCCTTGTTTTTTTGCTCATTTCGTTGTTCTCTCCTTATATCGTATTTTCAGCACAGTTCATTATACAAATTAGATGAGTAAAAGTCAACATATTATGAGTAAAATTATGAGATAAACATATCGACAATTACTGATATTTTACAGATCGGCAGACCGATAACATTAAAAAAATCCCCCTCCACACGCTCGATAAAGGCTGATGCCCTGCCCTGTATTCCATATGAGCCGGCTTTATCGAATGGCTCTTTGCTTTCGATATATTTTTCTATTTCCTTGTCCTTTAGAGTACGGAACTTAACCGCCGTAACCTCGCAACCGGTAACGCTGCTTTGTCCGCATAGCACCGCATAACCCGTAAAAACGTTATGCCACACGCCCGATAACGATTTGAGCATACGGAAAGCATCGTCGGCATCCCTCGGCTTTCCAAGTAATATTCCGTTATGAAAAACCATTGTATCCGCTGCGATAATTATTGTTTTGTCGGGGGAGACGATTTTATCCGGCGGCAGGCTGCTCCTTACGCTTTGAGCTTTTTTTAGTGCAATTTCGGTCACGGCTTCATCCGGGGGGATGCCGTCAGGTATATTTTCCACGTCTTTTGCCTCGACTACTTTAAAAACATATCCCGCATTGGTGAGAATATCACGCCTGCGCGGTGATTTCGATGCTAAGAAAATCGTATAATCTTTCATTATTTTCATACTCCGCTGAAAATTTATCTTGCAAATATTACCATTAGCTATTATAATAGATAATATCTATATTGTAAAGGGATTATAACGACATGAAGCTGAACACGGATAATACAAAAAGAATTGTGATAAAGGTGGGAACCTCAACCCTGACCTATGATACCGGACTAATAAATATACGGCGCATTGAGGAGCTTGTAAAAGCCATTGCCGACCTTAAAAACAGGGGCAAGCAGGTTATATTGGTTTCATCGGGAGCGATAAGCTGCGGTCTTGCCAAAGTCGGATTCCCCTCACGCGATAAGCTCAGTGTCGAGCAAAAACAAGCAGCGGCAGCCGTGGGGCAGTGCGTTCTTATAGATATGTACGATAAGCTTTTTTCCGATTACGGTCATAAGGTTGCGCAGATTCTGCTGACAAAGGATGTAATCGATAACGAGCTTAGGTGCAGCAATGCGAAAAACACCTTTAATCTACTTTTAAATATGGACTGTATCCCCATCGTAAACGAAAACGATACCGTTTCCAGCGAGCAGATAAGCATTGGAAGCAACGACACCCTATCTGCGATCGTAGCTGTTCTGACAGATTCCGACCTGTTGATAAATATGTCCGATGTAGACGGTCTGTATACAGAAAATCCCAGAGAAAATCCCAATGCAGGGTTTATTGAAAAAGTGGATACCATCGACGACACCATAGAAGCATATGCCGGCGGCGCGGGTACCGCACGCGGAACGGGCGGCATGATCGTAAAGTTAGAAGCGGCGAAAACCGTCAGCGATTACGGGATTCCCATGCTTATTATAAACGGATATCACCCCAAGATTCTTTATGATATATTTGAGGGTGAATTCAAAGGAACTTATTTCGCCGCAAATAGAAAATAACTTAAGACAGGAACGGTGCCGATATGTTAAAGGATAAATGCATAAAAGCCAAACAAGCGCAGGCGGCTCTTTCCTCCGCAAGCGGACAGGTGCGCAACAACGCATTGGAGTTGATGGCCGGAGCGCTTAAAAGAGAAGCAGAATATATCTTATCGGAGAATGAACGCGATATAGAAGCTGCACGCCATAAGGGGTTGTCCGAATCGTTGATCGATAGATTAATGCTGACAAAAGAGCGTGTCGACGGCATCTGTGCCTCGCTTATGAAGGTTTATGCACTTCCCGATCCGCTCGGTAAGGGCAGCGTTTGGACACGTCCCAACGGTCTTACGATACAGAAAGTACAGGTCCCGCTCGGACTTTTGGCGATTATTTACGAATCCCGTCCTAATGTAACCTGCGACGCCGCTGCTCTATGCATAAAATCCGGCAACGCCGTTGTTTTACGCGGGGGAAGCGAGGCCATTAAATCCAATATAGCACTTGCGAACGTACTTCGCGGAGCGATAGAAAAAGTAGGGCTCTCAGCCGATTGTATCCAAATAGTGGAGGATACCTCGCGTGAGACGGCGACTGAGCTTATGAAGATGAACGACTATATCGATTTACTTATCCCGAGAGGTGGAAAATCGCTGATACAAGCGGTTGTAAAGAATTCTACGGTACCCGTAATCGCCACAGGAGCGGGCAACTGCCATATTTACATAGACGAGAGTGCGGATATGAAAATGGCGCTCAATATAATCGAAAACGCAAAAACCTCCCGCCCGTCGGTATGTAACGCCGCAGAGAGCCTGCTGATAAACCGCTCTATTGCGAAAACACTGCTGCCTCTTATTAAGGAGCATTTGCCCAAGGTAGAGCTGCGGGGCTGTTCGGAAGCGTTGGCTATTCTGCCGGGAATTACAGCTGCGACTGATGAGGATTTTTACACCGAGTATAACGATTACATACTTTCCGTAAAGGTTGTCGGAGATGTCAGGGAGGCCGTCGCGCATATAAACGAGCATAACACAAAGCATTCCGATGCAATTATTACACAGAACACCGCCGCCGCGGAATATTTCATGATCAATGTCGATGCCGCCGCCGTTTATGTAAACGCTTCTACACGCTTTACCGATGGCGAGGAATTCGGCTTCGGCGCCGAGATCGGCATTTCCACGCAGAAAATACACGCCAGAGGACCGATGGGGCTTGACGAGCTTACGACCGTTAAGTATAAGGTTATCGGCAACGGTCAGATTCGGTAAAATGCAGCGCGGTCGTAAAAAAAACAGTCGATATTATCCTCACCGCTATTCTTTTTTGCGGTGAGGTTTCTTCAATAAGGAGTGCGTTTCGTTTTTTACGAGAAAGGAAGTTAATTTGGAATCAGTAATACTCTCCAAACAGGAAACCCGGACAAGAATAGATAAAATCATAACGGCGATGAACGAATATCATCCCGACTGGGACACGGTGATTATTGTAAGCAGGGTAAACCAATATTACTTTTTGGGAACAATGCAGGATGGAATACTTTTTATTGAAAAAAACGGGAATGTAAGCTGTTTTGTTAAAAGAAGCTACGAAAGAGCGATCGATGAATCACCTTTAGCTTCTGACGGTGTTATCAGGCAAATGGACAGCTACCGTGATGCTGCGGCTGTAATAGGTGAATACCGTGGCAATACCTATGTCGAGTCTGAGGTTATGACGCTTTCGCTTCTTGGAAGGCTTAAGAAGCATTTCCGGTTTGACCGTATCGATTCTGTCGATAAAACAGTTTTTTCGGTAAGAGCTGTAAAATCCGATTATGAAATCTCTGTTTTAGAGGAGGCGGGCAGGCGTCACGACGATTTTCTTTTGAACGTGGTGCCGACTCTGTTATTTGAGGGAATAAGCGAGGCAGAGTTCGTCGGCGAACTGTATTCAGAGCTGATGAAGCGGGGGCATCAAGGTCTTACCCGGTTTTCAATGTTCCAGACGGAGATGGGGATAGGACAGGTCGCATTCGGCGAGAACTCCCTTTATCCTACAAGCTTTGACGGTCCCGGGGGTTCCCGCGGTATGAACGCCGCCGTACCTATTATCGGCAGCTATAATAGAAAACTAAAAAAGGGTGACTCGGTATTCGTCGACGCAGCATTCGGTATACTCGGATATCACAGCGACAAAACCCAGGTCTTTGTTTATGGCGGAAAACCTCCGCAGGAGGCGGTTAAGGCACATAACTTATGTATGGAACTTCAAAACACACTTGCTTCACGGTTGATAACAGGCGCAATACCTTCTGAAATATACCGCACAGTCATGCAGGAACTGGATGAATCAGAAAAGGAAAACCTCGGCGGTTACAAAGACAGAAAAGTCAGGTTTTTCGGTCACGGAATCGGGCTTCAGGTAGACGAATACCCCGTTATCGCCGAAGGTTTTGACAGCCCTCTTGAAGCGAATATGGTTATCGCTCTGGAACCGAAGAAGGGTATTGCCGGATTCGGCGTGGTGGGCGTTGAGGATACTTATGTCGTGACTGCAAACGGAGGCCGCTGCATCACAGGCGGCGCAAGGGAGATCGTAGAGATTTAACAGATTTGGTCCGTGTATTTTTACGGGATATTTTACATTAAAAAATATAATTTGACATTTGCACCCATTACGGTTTTCCCTCATATTATAGCTATTGAAGGGAGGATATGTAATGGGTTGCTTCGATTCTATGTTTGGAAACAATAACAGTTGTTGCTGGATCATCATTCTCATTGCTATTATCATAATTTGCTGCTGCTGCTAAGCGGTGAATTAACAACATAGCTAAGAAAACGGGCATCCGCTTTTATACACGGTACAAAAATATAATGCACTGTTTTGAAGCCTGCCTGCGGCTTTGTAGGCCGCCTTACCTTAAGCACTGAGAAACAAACGGGTATTTCCCCAACAAAAGTGTCTGCGAATCAGTAACGCAGGTACGGCAACACTGAAGCGCCTTCCATGGAAGTGCCTTCTTTCGGAATAGGATTCCACGGAATAAGCTACAAAAAAACCGCTTTGTAATATAGTGTTTCGCTTGTACGTCTACACTATGTTTTTGGCGGTTTTTCTCTATTCCGGCGACGGAATAAGCTACTTCTATTCCGGCGATGGAAAAATCAATATTTTGTATTTTTCGGGTAAAAACAGGTAATAATAACCATGTAAAGCCAAATAAATTGTATGGGGGAAAACTGTTTATGAACCGTCTTAAAAAGCTTCTCTATGTGATTACACCTGCGGTAATAATGACGGTTATCATGCTGCTGTATTCATATCTTGCAGGCAATTAAGCCTTGGTATTTTTGCCGATACTGCGCTCGTAATAAAACAGGTATTGCTGTGCGATTCCCGCGTTTTTACCAAAATATCCGGGGGTGAATCCGTCTTCGTAGTATTTTTCTATCACCCTCTTTACCCATACATCACGCGGGAACGCTTCGCAAAATCCAAAGCCGAACAGCAAAGTGCAGTCTGCTACCTTTTCGCCCACTCCCTTGATTTTCATCAATTCCTTTTTTGCCAGACTGTATTCAAGTTCCGCAAGCGTTTCGAGGTTAATCTCCCCGCTGAAAACTTTTTGCGCCGCGTCTATTATGTATTTTGCGCGGAAACCGCTTCTTATCGGAGCGATACCCTCAACCCCCGCTTTTACAACCCTCTCCGCACTGGGAAAAGTATATACTCCATCGGATATCTCCTCCCCGAGGAGCATACAAAGAGAAGCGATTATTTTTTTTATTCTCGGGATATTATTGTTTTGGGATATTATAAACGAGCAGAGAACCTCCCAGCCGTCTTGTTTTAAAATGCGAATACCACCTGCCGCTTTTATAGCGGCTTTTATTATGCTGTCAAAGGACAGCTCCTTTATTATGGCTCCGTAATCCCTGTCGAGGTCAAAAAAGCTCCTCCATTTTTCGTCGAACTCCTGCTCGTTGACATCATACAGAGTTACGGTATCTCCGTCCTGCTTTATTTTAATCAGTCTGCCGTTTGCAACTCCGCTGTAAAGACCGTCTTCGATTTTTTCAAAGCGGAAACATTGACCGCATTCAAAAGTCTGACTCAGGTCGAAATTGCTGCATGAGCTGATTATTATGTTGTTATTTTCCGTTATTATTTTCATAATTTATCCAGTCTTTTGGTTTATGCTTGTAAATTAGGCTTTTTTGCTGTATAATTTTCATATCATATAAAGGAGAAGATATTATGCAGGAGAAGATATATACCATACCGGTAAACGAAGCATTTGAACAGAGCGGCGATGAATGCCCGTTTTGCTTTTTGTATAAAAAACTCGAGAAAATCGAGCTTGATGCGATTTTAGGCGCAGCAATGATGGAGCCGGATATAAGAATAATGACCAACAAAAAAGGCTTCTGCGTCAATCATTATGAGAAAATGTTCGCCTACAAGAACCGTCTAAGCCTTGCTCTTATGCTGGAAAGCCATATTGCCGAGCTTGCAAAAGAGTTGAAAACAGGCGGCTTTTTATCAAAGGATATAGGCTCAAAACCTGCAGAACGCATTGAAAAGCTTGAACATAGCTGCTATATATGTGAGCAGATAGACGAAAAGTTCTCAAAAATGGTCTCAACGGCAGTATATCTGTATGAAAAAGAACCCGAATTCTTAAAAATGTTCAATTCAAAAAAAGTTATTTGTCTTCCACATTATAAAAGGCTCCTGAGAACTGCTAATAATTCTATGGGTAAAAAGCAATATGAGCTATTTGTAAAGGACACGGATAAGATAATATCGGGTTATATTTCCCAATTATCCGAGGATGTTTCCTGGTTCTGTAAAAAATTCGATTACCGATATGAAAAAGAGCCGTGGAATAATTCAAAAGACGCAGTGGAACGTGCGATTAAATTTCTCGGCGGTCCGTCGGATATCGACTGATTTCATATAAAATCGCCATTTCATATTTTGGCACAAACCGGCAATATTTGCCGGTTTGTTTGTCATTATATGGTGATTTTATCGTGGTTTCGTTTACATAATATAGCCGTTTTTCACTTGTTCGATATTATGGCTTCCACACTTTCCACATGGTTATCCACCGATATTGCGGGTTAAAACGATTATTTTCTGATACTTTTTATACAAAACCACCTGTTATCCACATACTTTTCCACATTTTGTGCATAAACATTATGTATTATTGATTATTCGCAATATCTGTTACAAGCTGATAAAAGCTATACGCTTTTTGTCGCATATGCGTTTTGCCTGAGCGGTGCATAAACACCCTTTTGGCACTCATAAAAACCCTGTGCTGCGATCATTGCCGCATTGTCGCCGCATAAGGTGAGCGGAGGCATATAACAGCCCACACCGTAACTCTGCGAAAGCACATCTACTGCATTTCTCAGATGTGAATTAGCCGCGACTCCTCCGGCAAGCACAATCGGCATAGAGGAATCCCGCTGCAATAACAGCTCAAGACGGGAAGTTATAGTCCTTACAAGTGCATCGGTATAGGATGCGGCGGTATCGGCAATAAAAGCGTCATCAAGCTCCCTTCCTCTCGATGTTTCCGTATGGACATAATTTATTACCGAGGTTTTTAAACCCGAAAAAGAAAAATCGTATTCGGCTCCGTCAACATTGCTTACGGTAAACCTTACCGCCTTTTTATTACCCTTGGAAGCGAGCTTGTCCATCGCTGCACCACCGGGATACGGTAGCCCGAGTACCCTTGCCGCTTTATCAAATGCCTCTCCTGCGGCATCGTCGCGCGTCTGACTAACCAAAACATAATCCGTATAGTCGCAAACTTTTAATAACGAGGTATGTCCTCCCGAAACTACAAGCGCAATAAACGGCGGCTTGAGTTCGGGAAAAGCGAGATAGTTAGCGGCGACGTGCCCTCTTATATGATGTACCGGCGTCAACGGTATTTCCGAAGAATAGGACAACCCCTTTGCAAAGGACAATCCCGTCAACAGCGCTCCTATCAGGCCGGGTGCGTATGTCACCGCGATCGCATCGATATCCGTAAGTGATAACGATGCTTCGCTCAGAGCATTCTCTACAACTCCGTATATTGCTTCCGTGTGTGCGCGTGACGCAATTTCGGGCACCACACCTCCGTAAAGCGCGTGCATATCCGCCTGCGAGGCTACAATATTAGATAAAATCTCTCTGCCGTCCCTGACCACCGAAGCCGCAGTTTCGTCGCAGGAGGATTCGATACCCAGTATCAACATGCTTTTTTCTCCTTAATTATGTGTAGATAAATCACTCTACTAATTGTTTAGGGCGAATAGTTCATTATCACAGCGCCGGTTCCGTCATGCAAACCCTTACGCCGACCCGCTTCTATAAAACCGAAACCGCCATAGAGCCTTATGGCGGCTGTATTGCAGGGATCGACCTCAAGCGTGAATACGCTCACACCATGTGCTAATCCTCGTTTTATCAGTTCTCCGAAAATTCTTTTGCCAATCCCGCGCCTCCTGTATTCCGGCAGTACGGCTACATTGGTAATCTGCCCTTCCCCGAGTACGATATACATTCCGGCAATACCGCATACCTTATCGCCATCCACCGCAACAATATATAAAGCATCCTCGCGGCAGATCAAGTCGTTTATCGCGGATTTAGACCATCCCTCCGCAAGGCACAGCCTTTCAACCTCATATGCACCGTCGACAAAACGCGGTTCAAGAATTTGCAGCTCGATCATCAAAAGCCCATCCTTGCCACAAGATCGTCACGCGCCAGGACATATTGATTTGTTCCCCTGTCAAGAAGATACTGCTCGCCATTTACATCGGTAACATACACTACCGTGTAATATAACCCCGGGTAATCCGCAGACAAAAGGCGAAGATAATACATTTTATCCGTAAGCTCCGCCGTAACCGAAACCTTCTCATCATATATCAGTGAATCCCTTATCGAATACACAAGCTCACTGTCGTCCTGCAAGTTGGGATTTTTATCTTCTTCGTCAAGATACTTCTGTTCGCAATAGAAGGTTGTAAGGTACCGGGAGCTCAATCCCTCCATATATACCCTTATCGCTATCGGATTAAAGTTGTTCACCGTAATATCCTCAATCGTTGAGGCCCGGTAAACGATACTGACTCCCCCGACGTTGTCGCAGATGAATTCCTTGGGCTCCTGCCAGGGAATTGTATAATAAGTCAGTTTGCCGTCGGTAGCGTACTCCTCGCCGACCTGAAGAGGTCTGACTGCTCTTTCGGCACAGGGCACATACAGGATATCGTTTTCCTTGTCATAGAAGCTCGCTCCCTTTTCCTCAAGCTTGATTTTATTATCACATCCGCTTAAAAGAAAAGTGAATATCAATGACAAACATATGATGCTCTTTTTCATATCTATTGTTCCTTTTGCTACTCAAAATATTGCTGCGGCACAAAATACATATCTATACATTCTCTATCTTACTACAAAATAAAGTACATAGATTAAATTCAGCTTAAATATTTGTAAAATAACGCTGTTTCTGTCTAAAAAATCCCCGCCGAGCTATGTGTATACTCGGCGGGTATGTTTTACAGCATATTATTACTTATCGCTTTACTGCTTCTTTTTCTTAATTACGAGGAAGTATACGGCAGCGCCGATTACCAATACAGCAACAACAACGATTATAATCCATAATGTTTTATTATCGCCGTTGGGTACATCTTCGCTGGAATCTTCCTTAACTTCGGGTTTGGAACTAGTATCTTTTGAATCTTCCTTGGAATCCTCATTAGAGCTCTCGTTGCTCACTTCGGAGGATGTGTCGCTGACATCGGCAGCGAGGTCTCTCAATACATAAACAAGAGCATCCGAATTTGCATATTCGCCCTCTGCAAGGTCAAATCCCTTGAAGACAAGCTTATCACCGACTGCAAGTTTTGAAGCATTTTCTAATGATGTGCTTGTGGCGTCAAATGCGATGATAATATCGCCGTCTTCAAAATCGTCGAATGTGGGAATAGTGCCGGATGCCTGTTCCGATGAAGCAATCTCAAAGGTGTCCTCCTCGCCGTCTACCGGCTTTAAAAGAATATTCAAGGTGTCCTTGACGTTCTTTGAGGAAATCGTCTCGGTTTCAACAATTATCGTTGAAAGTATCGCAGGGTCGTTCTTAGGAGCGATTGCAGCTCTGATTGCGTCGATTTCTATCTCGGTTGCGTCGTCAGGCACTTCAAAGTTGCCGGGAGTGAGGACATCGGTTTTTTGAGAAATGTCTGTTTTGCTGTCATCAGATTTACCCTTAAGGGTGATAACCGCACCTGCGTCCATTTTCTTTCCGTCGAGTATAGCATCCTGCCACTCGAGCATACTCTTTTCGTTATCATAATTCTCCTGGTCGGAAACCGCATAGGTAAGACCGAATTGTACACCGTTTCCAACCTGTGTAATACCCGATTTGTTCCAGTCTATTCTTACCTCATATGTAGTTGTCTTCTTCTCTTCATCACGCTTTCCGACAAAATCCCAGTCATCAGTAGTAAGGTTCTGGCCGCTAAGCGGTTTGCTCCAGGCAACTTTATAGCTCTCACTGTTAGCCAATATCGAAAGACCTACCTCAAGGTAGTCACCTGACCATTGTCCGGTCTGATATTTTGCTTCATCCTTATTGGGAGCACCTGTGCATAACATGAACTGCACGCAGGAGTACTTCCACATATGTCCGAGATCTGCAGCATCACCGGTGACACCATCGTTGTTGTAGTCGACATCGGTAGCAACCGGAAAATGCTCGTCTGCTCTTACAACCCAAGCCATATAGAGGCTCTCGTCATCCCATACCATATAGAAGTCCGAGTCTACACTCTTATCCTCGTCGAGAGCAAAGATAAACTCATCGGTATCGACCTTTGAGCTGTTTATCACCATCTTGTACTCTCCGGGTTGTACAACACCGTCAAGAGAAGGCGCGCTGTCTACATAAGAAATCTCAACCTGAGCATTTTCTGTTACCGCAGAAGCCGGCAAAGCCATAATTGCATTTATCATTATTGCAATTATGGCAAATGAAATAATCTTTTTCATAAAAATTAACTCCTTCTAAAATAATATTTCGGAAGTTTATATTCTTCCCATCTGTGGTTTCATTATATACTACTAAATATCAAAAATCAAGAGATTTTTTCCTTATTTATAAAAAGGTGAACAATAATATCCGAATTTCCTTGTATTTATTTGTTTATTACATAAAATACCAGCGCTTATTTTCTTGTCATTACATTATACTTTCAAAATATGGAAATGATGTCATAAAGTGTTGACTTTGAAAAATCGGTATGCTATAATACATCTCGCTTCTTTGAACATAACGCCACGGAAAGATGGCTGAGCTGGTCTAAGGCGCACGACTGGAAATCGTGTGTTCGGGTAACACCCGACCGAGGGTTCGAATCCCTCTCTTTCCGCCAAGAAAAAACCGGGCTTGTCCCGGCTTTTTTATTGGACTTTGTAAGGATTCGAACGGGCACGCAATGAATAACAGTCCGGTGGACTGTCAGAACGTGCCCTGACCGAGCCCACAGGCGAGAACGAATCCCTCTCTTTCCGCCAAGAAAAAACCGGGCTTGTCCCGGCTTTTTTATTGGACTTTGTAAGGATTCGAACGGGCACGCAATGAATAACAGTCCGGTGGACTGTCAGAACGTGCCCTGACCGAGCCCACAGGCGAGAACGAATCCCTCTCTTTCCGCCAAGAAAAAACCGGGCTTGTCCCGGCTTTTTTATTGGGTTTTGCAGGGATTCGAACGGGCACGCAGGCGAGAACGAATCTTTTTTTTTGCCATATGAGAACGCATGATAATTGTTGTGGACATTTTCCTTTTTTTACAAAAACAGTCACAAATGAGAGAGGATTGATTTGAACTAAAAACAGTGAAAAACGATCAAATAATCATTCATAAAAAGAAAATGCTTGATTATTACGCTATCATATGCCATAATAAAGCTATAAAAACAGGAGGACTCGAATTTGGCATTTTCATATGATATTAAGTTTATTCGTCAAAAAGCGTTATTAAGTCAAGAGGGTTTTGTAAAAGAATTGGATTTGTTTTTTCCACAGTAAAAAGATGGGAAACTGGCGGAACTATACCAAAATATACAGCTATGATATTTATAATCAACTTCTGCGATAAAAACAAGATTACCTATAAAGCCATAGAAACTGAGTGGATAGATTCGATTCGTCCCACCGAAAAAAATAAACTAAAATGATTAGTCATACGGAGAGTATAATGAAAAAAATGTTAAGTTTTGAAGAGGCTGCAAAATATGCTTCTTCGATTGTGGGTAAAGAAGTTACCCCGTCAAATATTAACTACTTGGTACAATATGGAAGGATCGACAGATTCTCCACAGGCCACGGTGTATTCGTTGATAATGAACAACTTGATGCATATTATCGTTCCTTTGTAGGTAAACGTGAAATTGAGTGGAAAATGAAACTTGGAGAAGATATTAACTGGGCATTATCTTTTGATAACTACAGCGAGGCGCAAACGACAAAACATGTACATCGGCTTCACCCATACAAGGGAAAATATATACCTCAACTTGTAGAATATTTTCTTGATAGTCATACCGATGACTTCAAAACAGAGACATATTTTTCGGAAGGTGACATCGTGCTGGACCCGTTTTGTGGAAGTGGGACAACACTGGTACAAGCGAATGAGCTTGGTATGCATGCTGTCGGTATTGATATCTCATTATTTAACTCACAGATTTCTAATTGTAAAATTCAAAAATACAATATTGGAGTATTCGAGGAGAAAGTAAAAACCATTACCGAGCTACTTGAAAACTATGAAAAACAGCTTAATGTCCAACCTTTTGAGGAGGAACTTTTGCAAGCTCTTTATGAGTTTAACAGTAAATATTTCCCATCGCCGGAATTTCGAAAAGCAGTATACAACAAGCAAGTAAATGAAAATTCATATGCTTTAGAAAAGGAAAGAGCGTTTCTCCCTGTTTTCAATAATATTGCGGCGAAATATGGCGTAAGCTTAAATGGTATTTTGACACAGCACGAAAAGAAATATATTTTGTAAATTCTCTTATTTCATTGATTGATGATAATCCGATAAAATGTATTCTACAAATTATTTTATCACGTACAATCAGATCTTGCAGAGCAACAACCCACTCTGATTTGGCAACTTTAATTGAGCCGATTTATACCACTTACTACTGCACAAAGCATAAAAAAATCTGCAAACCATTATTTAGCATTCTAAAATGGTGGAAAACATATAGCAATGACACCATAAATAGAGTAAAACAGTTTTCATCGATTCGAACAAATACTGTTCAGTTTTGTTTTACAGGTGATTCTGCAACGATGAATTTAGATGACAAAATTAGTTTACTGGGTGGAAATCTTTCAAAGCAATTTAATCAAAACAAGATTAGCGGAATTTTTTGTAGCCCACCATACGTCGGACTAATTGATTATCATGAACAGCATGCTTATGCGTACGAATTGTTTGGTTTTGAGCGCAAAGATTCCTTAGAAATAGGTTCCATGGCAAAAGGTAGAAATCGTATATCAGTTCAAAAATACATTGATGATATAGCGAGTGTTCTGATTAATTGCAAACGATTTTTAAAGCCAGATCATAACGTGTTTATCGTTGCTAATGATAAACATAATGTATATCCAACTATTGCAAAAAAGGCTGGAATGCAAATAATTGAGCAGTTCAAACGTCCTGTTTTAAACAGAACAGAGAAAGACAAAAATGCGTATTCCGAGATTATTTTCAGAATGAAGGAGAAAAATAATGGATAAAAGAAAGAAGCAACTCATTGCATTTGAAACGATAAAAGTATTAAAATCAAGATTTGATTCTTTTCCTGATGATACTACATTAACACGCAATGCTCCTTTTCACAAAGCATTTTTACGGGCTTTTGATGATAAATTCACAGATTTAAACACCAATATTGATTCGCTTATTAACATGAGTTCATGGATGCATGGCTTAAATACCACATTAGGTCAATCTTTTTTTGAAAATGTAGCGCATATTCTTTCATGCGGTGAAAAGAAAACTTTCAAAAACAATAGAATATATACAGCACAGTCGAATGTAATCTTCAACATAATGACCGACTTAAAGAATAATACATATACCCCCAGTGTTGCAAGGGAGGAATCATTGATTGCTGCTGCGGCACATGGAGAAATATCGAATGCTCCTGATTTTACTGCTGATTGCTTTTTTGAAGACGAACACCAAGTAGTAGCAATCGAGCTGAAATCTGTTCGCCCGAACTCTGGCGAAATGCGTGGTGAAAAACAAAAAATCCTATCATCGAAGACGGTATTAAAGTCTCTGTATCCGAGTAAAGAAATCCATTATTATTTCGGCTTCCCGTTTGATCCGCTTTCTGAGACAGACACAGGACACAACAAAACAGATTTTATGAATAGCATTATTGAACTCAATAAATTTTGCGCACCGGAAGAAATACTCATTGCAGACGAACTTTGGTCGTACTTATCAGGTGAAGAAGGTTCAATGCAGGATATTCTGAACACAATAAGAGATATATCAAGTGCAACATTTAATAATGATTTGAACTTACTGTGTGCTTTGCACAGCATAACAGATTCAAAGACACAATACCGCGAAATAGTAACCAAGTGGCATATAATTGATGAACTAGATATATTAGATAATTGGGAAATAATCTCAGCTGCTACCAGACGTGACATAGTAAAATATCGCAACGCATGCATATTCAATAATGATGGAAAATATAATCAAAATCGTGCTAATACACTCTTGAGTTATATTAGCAGGCAATAATCCAGCGACAAGACCTATATTAGATTGAATACTGCTTTTCACATAGGATAATAAATATTATGGTATTCATACAGGAATGTTAAAAACAGAATGATATTTTTGTTTTCTTACCCTTATTCTGTGATGTTAAGACAGTCTTACTCATATAAAAAACCGGGCTTGTCCCGGCTTTTTTATTAGGTTTTGCAGGGATTCGAACGGGCACGCAATGAATAACAGTCCGGTGGACTGTCAGAACGTGCCCTGACCGAGCCCGCAGGCGAGAACGAATCCCTCTCTTATATCCTATTATCAACGATTTGTTGTTTTCGTAAATAAACAAAAAGCAAATTGCAAGCTTTTATTCTTTACTTCACTTCATAACCCTGTTCGGTAATCTCAGATTTGATTCTTTGGATATTCACCAATGACGGATCATAATCAACCGTTACGGTTTTCATCGCCAAATCGACCGTTACTCCGGCAACGCCCCGCAGTTCGGATACTGCTCTTCTTATTGCGTTTTCGCAATGCGAACAGGACATACCCTCCACGTCTAATACTGTTCTTTCCATAAAAATCTTCCTTTCCTATACTCTAAATCTCTTTAATCTCAATGCGTTTGTAAGCACCGAAACCGAGCTTAAGGACATAGCTGCTGCCGCAAGCATGGGATTAAGCAAAGGCCCGCCGAAAATATAGAGCACTCCGGCTGCTATCGGTATACCCGCTATATTATAGGCGAACGCCCAGAAAAGATTCTGCTTGATATTACGCATCGTACTTTTACTCAGCAGTATCGCCGTATGGACGTCCATAAGATCGCTTTTCATAAGGACGATATCCGCGGATTCCATTGCGACATCCGTGCCCGAACCGATTGCGATTCCGGTATCTGCCCGGGCGAGTGCGGGGGCGTCGTTTATACCGTCGCCGACCATCGCAACCTTTCTTCCCTCCGATTGCAGCTTTCTCACTTCATTCGCCTTGTCGTCCGGCAGCACCTCCGAGAGAACCCTGTCAATACCGACCTGCTCTGCGACAGCCCTTGCCGTCCTGCTGTTGTCGCCGGTAATCATAACGACTTCAATACCCATTGAACGAAGGCTTTTTATAGCCTTAAAACTGCTTTTCTTTACCACATCCGCAACGGCTATAATTCCGCATATTTTTTTGTCTGCAGCGATAAACATAGGGGTTTTTCCCCCGTTTGCAAGCCTGTCGGACTCAGCTTCAAGCCCGCCGAGTGCCACTTCATTTTCGTCCATAAGTTTTTTATTTCCAATCAAAACATGTAAACCGTCTACATCAACCTCTATGCCGAGCCCGGGAAGCGCACGGAAGATATCGGCTTTTAGCAGCTCTATGCCTTTTCTTTCAGCTTCGCTTACAATAGCTTCTCCCAGCGAATGCTCCGAACCTTTTTCTGCGGATGCAGCGATCTGCAAAAGACGCTCTTTTGTAAAATCCTGTGTTGTGATAATATCGGTCAGTTCCGGCTTGCCCTCTGTTATCGTACCTGTTTTGTCAAAAATTATCGTATCGATTTTATGAGCGCTCTCAAGTGCCTCTCCGCTTTTAAAAAGTATTCCGTACTCCGCTCCCCTTCCCGTACCGACCAAAATCGCTGTCGGGGTGGCGAGTCCCAAAGCACAGGGACAGGCGATAACCAGCACCGATATAAAAATTGTAAGCGAAAAAGCGAGCGTCTGACCGGAAATAAGCCATGCCGCAAACGCAAGAATCGCTATAACGACGACGACTGGTACAAAATAACCCGATACGATATCCGCGGTTTTTGCAATCGGAGCTTTAGAGCCCTGTGCCTCCTCGACAAGCTTTATTATCTGTGCCAGTGCCGTATCCCCGCCGACTTTTGTCGCCCTGAACCTTATTGCACCGTTCTTATTTATGGTTGCCGCAAAGACTTTGTCGCCCGGCTTTTTCTCCGTGGGGATGCTCTCACCCGTAAGCATCGATTTGTCTATCGAAGTATAACCCTGCGTAACCTCT
>ENA-UOOR01000670-UOOR01000670.1-fermentation-metagenome-genome-assembly--contig:-NODE-670-length-46570-cov-4.212168_pt1 | contig 46570 bp, 46 predicted proteins | sample MGYA00245780_ERZ724029 | MGnify/ENA primary metagenome ERZ724029 (study PRJEB28704, sample SAMN03018315) | fermentation metagenome | biome: anthropogenic terrestrial biome; feature: soil; material...
AAGATCAGGGCTTCTTCAGAACAGTCTTGCACCGTCCCTCTTAAGAAAGCAATCATCGTTCTCCCCCTATAGTCAATCCTTCACCTCGCCACGAATGGGCATAACAGATGGCAATCGCCAGTGCGTCGGCGGCGTCATCCGGTTTGGGGATCGCTTTTAATTTTAATAAAATTCGGACCATCTCTTGAACCTGGTTTTTATCTGCCCGCCCATAACCGGCCACCGCCATTTTAACTTGCAGCGGCGTATATTCGGCAATTTCTAGGCCTTGGTTGGCGGCGGCGAGCAAAATAACACCACGGGCTTGACCGACCGCTAAAGCGGTCTTAGTATTCTTATTGAAAAACAATTCTTCAACCACCATGACCGCCGGTTGGTACTGACTAACCAAAGTCGTAATCTGTTCGTATATTTGTTTCAATCGGTCCGACAGCGGGCAGTCGGCCTTGGTCCGGATCATGCCATAGCCCTCAGCCTTCAGCCGTCCCCCCTGCTCCTTTACCAAACCGAAACCGGTAATCGCCGTTCCCGGATCCACTCCTAAAATAAGCATTGGTCAGCTCCTGTTCTAAACTTTTGCTACAGATTTAAGCTTAATCTTCTGCAGCCAATCCTTTTAATCCTTCAAACCACTTCTTTTCCTCTTTTAATTTTCCTTAACGTAAATTAAAAGAGGAACCCCTTTCCCGGTGTCGTATTTTTAAATCAAGATTCATCATTAAATCAACCAAATACGGGGGGTTTTTTTATGTCTAGGGCTTTTCAATACGTCCAATATTTAGCGGAAAAAATCGGTCCCCGCGGTTCTTGCACTGAAGCTGAGCGCGCTGCCGCTGACTACCTAAAAGCAGAATTGGCCCAGTTAAAGTTGGAACTTACCGTAGAGCCGTTCACTGCGGTGACTTCCTTTTCTTGGGCTTTTGGTCTGATTGACCTTCTTTTTATCATTGCTGCTTTGACCTTTCCCACTTGGCCTAACTTGGGACTGATCATCGCCCTGGTAGCCTTTTTCGCTTTTATACTGGAGACCAGCACTTTTCCATTATTGTCACGCTTCCTGCCGAAAAAAAATAGCCAAAACCTGGTTGCCCAGGTTCCGGCTCGGAGTAAGAAGATTAGAAAGGTGATCATCACTGCCCATTACGATAGTTCCCGCTCCGCACTGAATTTCTCACCCCGAATGGTTAAAGGGTTTCGCCGTAGTTATCTTTTGATGGTTGCCGCCATGAGTCTGGAAGTTATCCTGTACGCTCTAGGAGCACTAACCACCATCCTCCCCACGACCCTCCTTTGGCTTCTATCCCTTCCGGGAGCGCTTTACCTTTTGTTTACCCTCTTCACCCTCTTACACCGAGAAATCTTTGGCCAGTATACGCCCGGCGCTAATGATAATGCCTCTGGAGTTGCGGTGCTTCTAGAAGTCGCGAAAGTGTTGAGCCGTTTACCCTTGCTCACCACCGAAGTAACGTTGGTCGCTACCGGTGCCGAAGAGTCGGGCACAAACGGTGCTTTGGCCTACCTGCGCCAACACCGTCCGACCAAGGATACATATGTAATTAACCTGGATAACTTAGGTAGCGGCCGCTTAACTGCCGTCACCCGGGAAGGTATTCTCGGTACAAAACCAGCTTCTCCCGAACTACTCTCCTGCGCCAAGGAAGTCGCGGCAGAAAAAAAAGTGGAGCTTAAGCTTGCTCCGTACCATCTTTTAACGACCGATGGCACCGTCTTTTTAATGCGGGGTTATCCCACGCTCTCTCTGATGGCCTTCGACGAAGAAGGCCTCATTCCCAATTGGCACTGGCCAACCGACCAAGCAACCTTTGTCAACCCAGAAAACCTGGACGCGGCCAAAGAATTAGTCCTGGGCATCTTGCGCCGCCTGGAAAGTTAATCGGAAACCGGTAACGGTTTCGGTTTCGGCTTCGGCTTCAGCAAGCTTTTGATCAGCGCGCTTAAAGCTTCCATTTTAAAGGGTTTCGAGACGACACCGCTAAAACCGAAATTCCGGTAGTCTAGCATCACCGGATCATCAGAATAACCGCTGGAGGCAATCACTTTCGCCTCCGGATCAATCGCCAAAATCATGCGTACCGCTTCTTTTCCACCGATGCCCCCGGGGACCGTCAAATCCAGCATCACCAGATCGAAGGGGGCACCGGCTTTTTTGGCCTGCTCGTAGAAGATTACCGCTTCCGCCCCATCCTTCGCGATCGCCACTTGATAGCCGCAACGTTCTAAAAATTCCCGGAGCGAGGTTAGAATAAGCAGTTCATCATCCATTAAGAGCAACTTACCTGTGCCACTGGAGATAAAACCCTGCTGCCTAATTTCCGCGACCGGTGGTTCTACGGTGGCTGGTAGATAAAAATAGAAAGTAGAACCATCCCCCTCGCGTGATTGCGCGCCCAGATAGCCGTTATGGTTTTGAATAATATAGTAACTGGAGGAAAGGCCGAGGCCAGTTCCTCCTTTTTTGGTCGTAAAGTAAGGGTCAAATACTTTGCTTAATACGTCTTCCGAAATTCCTCTACCCTGGTCTTCGAACTCCACCCGGACGTAGTTACCGGGGCGCAGCCACAGTTTATTCTGGGACGTGAGCACAACATTATGGGCAGCGATCCGGATCACACCACCACTTGCCATCGCCTGCACCGCATTAAGCAGCAAATTATGGATGACCTGGCTGATCTGATCGTTGTCGATCTCGACCGACCACAAATCTTTTGGCAGTATGTATCGGCATTTCACTGACGACCCTCTTAACGCAAACTCCGCCGTCTCCTTGATGACTTCCCCCAACCGCGCCGCCTGCTTAACCGGAGCGTTACCCTTGGCAAAGGACATCAATTGTTTAGTTAGTTTTGCCGCTTTTAAGGTGGCTGCTTCCACCGCTTCTAGATCCTTGATCCCATCCAGACCCTTTTTCCATTTTAAGACAGCCAGCTGTACATTGGATAAGATCGCGGCTAAGAGATTATTGAAATCATGTCCGATCCCACTCGCCAGAATACCTAAAGACTCTAATTTTTGCAGCTTAAGAAGTTCCGTTAGTTCCTGGGCGGCAGCCATTTCCTGGGTTGAAATTTGCCAAAGCTCCTTTTGCTTCGCGCTCTCTAGTGATAAAGCCAACAAATTCAGATAATTTGCGACTAAGACGCGGAGGCGAGGCTCGAGTCCCTCCGGTCGAAGGAGGAGGTAACCAAAATCGAAATCGGCTGTCCCGATCGGAAAATAAGCAGTCTCACGGCGTTCCGGTAAAGGATCAGGCCAAGCTCCACATTGGGCCGTATAATCCTCCACACAAAGGTAATAATCGTTCAGCCCAAAACCCTTTTTTAATAATCCCTCTGTAAACTCCACCTTACGCCTGACTGTGGGCAGGGTCTGCAAAATACCAGTCACCACCAGCAAAACCGGGGAAACTCGTTCGCTCCATTCTAGCCGCTCTCTTTTCCGCCGAGTAAAATAAAACAAGCGCCGCTGTTCTCGCTCTGGAACGGGATAAAAAGGGTTGTATATAATTTGTCCATTAGCAATGGTCAAGGGGTGGACCTTGAGGAGGTCGAGAATGGCAGTACCAGGTAGCTGATTCGTATCGAACTGGCAAAGCACAGTAATGGGTAACTCCTTTAAACAATCATTAATCATCTTCTCATACTCGAAAAACCGTTCCGCCCCTGGAATTCCTGCACATAACCAATGGATTTCTCCGGTAACCCGCACCTGTTTAAAACCGTCAGCGATCGCTTCCTCCGCATATTGCCGCCACCGGCCAATCATTTCCTCCGGATCAAAATACCCTTCTGGATAATATACCTCTTTATTCTTTGCCACCAATAAGGCCGCTTCCGGATCACCATTACCGATGTCTATCTTTTCAGCTCGAAACCAATTTAAGATCTCTGTTCTAGTCAAGGAATCAAGCAAGCAGACTACCTTTTCGTGATTACGGAGGCCCGCCGCTAAAAACTTCAGGAGCATCCGGTTTTTCTTCGCTTCATCCCAGTAAAATAAACAGGTATGGGTTCCAACCGGCACTTTTTCCTCGGTAAAGCCCAGATCCACCAAACCACGCTTCTCCATTAAAACCTCTCCTTATGCGCTTTTAGCGTTCTCATGGAGGTAAAAGCTTTCCGTAAAGCAGCATTTTAAGCTAAAAAAATAATAACGAAAGTTAAATTGCACCAATGTTAACTATTCGTTATTTTTCTGCAATTACCTGCTGATTTACCAAATAATAATTAGCAGTCCCCCTCCTCATCCAGCTTAGCGAGGACTTGATCTTCTAGACTATCCCCCGGTACCGGCTCTTTTTCTACAACAGAAACGCTCCCACGGGGTTCATCGGAATACATATCGTCAAAATCAACGTCCCCCCCTAAATCCTGTGGCGACTCGGAAGTTCCGAACTGGGCCACCGCTTGCCAGGCGTCTTCTCCGTCGAAGGCCGCCTGATCTTCACCATCGGTAAAAGTCCGTGCGAACGGATAGGACAGGACTTCTTCCTCAACCGGACGGTAACGTAGATTAGCGGGATTACCCTCGCTCTCCCGCTGACATTCAATACAAGTAGCCACATAGGGTAATGCTTCAAGCCTTTCCTGGTCAATCGACCGTCCGCAGCCCTCACAAACCCCGTAGATTCCGAATTTGATCCGGTCAAGGGCATCCTCAATAGCGGCCTGGCGAACGCGGAAAGCATTTGCCAGGCCTAAATCCTTTTCTTGTTCAAAAGTTTCAGAACCAAGATCTGCCGGATGGTTATCATAGGCAGATAATTCTTTCACCGCATCTCGCAAATTCCGTTCAGAGCCTAAATCGTAGGTTTTTCCCAAATCAGCGCTGAGTTCCATCAGTTGGCTGCGTAGGCGTTTTTCCAGCTGACGGATGGTTTTTTTCGTAAGCATCTAAAATCATCCTTTTTAAGCAAATTAATAGGGAAGCTGTTCATTGACCAGTTGAACGATGCGGGCGATAAACTGACTGATGATCGGCAGATTCAAACTGGCGATCTTGGCCAACGCTGCCAGAAAAATAGCGCTGACTAAAGTGAGACCGACAGCAATCCCAAACCCTCTGGCGATCCCGGCCAAAAAGTTCAAATAGACCAAGCGTCCGGGCCTTAAGAGCAGATCAATAATTCCTTCAATATTGTATTTCACCAGTAATCGATTTAAGTGGAAAGTTTGCTTCAAAAATTGATTCTGCCGCCACTTATACTTTTTGGACCCACCCTGCACCACATCTCACCTCAATTAATTTACCTGCTTTCGCCGGACTTTAAAACGGAAAAGGATGGTTTTATAGCGGCTAGCGCAAGACTTCTTGATAAGCCTGGAGTGTAAGTTTTGCCACCTGGTCCCAGGTGAAATGGGCTAAAATATGCTCTCTCAATCCCGACAAGGGCGGCGAATACAAGGCTGTTCGAAGCGCATCCTTCACGGCAAAAGGCTCGGGGGAACAATACCAAGCCATCTCCCCTAGATATTCATGGGCTGTTCCCCTGTCAGTGGTGACCAGTTTACTCCCGGCCAAACCCGCCTCGAGGTTCACGAGACCGGGAGTCTCATACCAACTGGGTAAAACATGAACACTGCAAGCAGCGTAGGCCGAAGCAATCCAACTTTGGTTTAAAGCGCCCAAAAAACGGACCCGTCCTTCCCCTTCCTGTCGACATTCTTGGTAGTATTGGTAATCATTGATCGGGCCGATCAAAACCACCGGCTGGTTAACAGCACGGGCCGCCATAATTAAGGCTTTTTGGTTTTTGCGCCGGCAGATCCGACCAACGCAAAGAATGAAATCCTTCATTCCGTATCGTTTTATAAATTTCTCGGGATTGGCGTAGTAAAAAATCGGATCTACTCCATTCGGAATAAAACGAAAAGGCGTCATCAGTTTATATTCTTCCCTAACTAATTCCTGTTCAATCAGGCCGTTGGGAAGTAAGAGGTCAACCCCATCCAAAACTTCTTGCCGCAAAGCATTGGTCTTAGCCCACCAGGATAAAAAATGATCCTTCCGGTCCGAGTCAATATTGATCAAAAACTCCTGTGGGTCCCAGTAGATCGGCGAAAGCACAATCGGAATCCCATATTTCTTCGCCTTTTGGTAAAAATGGTAGGTCTCTTCAATCGGAATAATATTAAAAAGATGGACCAGATCATAAGGGCGAAAGTCGGCGGTTGGTTGCGTCTTGATGTCAACTTCCACACCCATCTGGATTAAAGCCTCTCTGGTCTTGTTCATTTGGACACTATCCCCCGCCAACATGGTAAACGTAGAGGAGCGGTTCTGCATTAAGATCTTCATTTACTCACCTCCTTCCAAATCATTGATTTCCGTCGAAAAAACCAATAAGTCAACAGTGACTTCACACCACACCCCTCCTCTTTCCCACTGCCATTCCGGGATCGGATCACAGTTCCACCCGGTCAAAACCGGAATCAACACCGGGGCCTTTCGATACAGAGGAGGTAAATCCGCCCAAAGCTCTTTCTTCAAAGCATGATAGCGTAAAACCCCATCTTTCCCCCGGTAAGTAAGTTCACCTCGGACTTCCCCTTCCAACAGAAACAGGTCAGCCGTTTTTACCTGCCGAAAGAGTCCTAAAAAAAAATGAGCCGATACAATCTGCTGGGCAGCGCAGGGCAGCTTCTCTTCCCATTTTAAAACGGATCTTTTCGGCGCTGCTAAAACCGGGGCGACGAGTGGGGGTGGCGACCCGACAGTCGTAACCTGCCGCCTGGTTCCGGCGGTCACGGTCAACCATCCGGTTATGAACAGCTGGATCCGATAATCATCCGACGCAGTCGGTTGTAACTGCAGCCGTAAGGCCTCAGTTTCAACCAAGACCTGGTGTTCACGGAGAGTCGCCGGTGCCGAATGCCACCACGCTAGAGCCGGCTTTACTTCCACCACTTTGCTTTGGTGTTCCCCATTCCGGTACTGCCAGACAATGGTCGGTTCCGACTTCATGATCACCCCGCCACTCTCTGCTTCCCCGTTAATCGTCCCTTGGCGCCACCATAAACCGTCACTGGCCACAAAATCAGAGGGTTTGGCAACCGGAATCTCTACATAATACTCAATGGGTTCTTCGATCATGAGTTTTTCCGCGAAAATCTTCGTGGTCTTACCCCCTACAGCAGGAACCGGAAGTCCCACTTTTTCCCGTTGCCCCTCCGTTAAAACATATTCTAATTCCAGCAAGAGGGTTAGTTCCTCCCCATTCAGGAGACGAACCTGCTTTACCTTTGCGGCAGTGACCCCGATTTTATACTCCCTTTTCTCCTCAGCCGCAGAAGGGAGCTCCCCTTGACTGGGCGTCGCTACCCACTCTTCCCAGGGTAGGCGCCAGCGGTAACACTTTTCCAAGTGCTCATGGTTGATATAGAAAAGGTCAAGAACGAGATAGCCCCGGCATAACAAGCCTTTATGCTCATGGACAACAGTAGAATTGATCTCGGCAACGGTCACTTCTTCGATGAATTTGGCTTTTTCCGGCAACTTAACCCCGGTTGTTCCGACCCACACCCGGGTTTTACGTTCAAGTAGACGCCAGAGGAAAAAGGGTTCGCCTTCACCCGGGGGGGCGACCAGAACCGGGAGGGGTTTTTCTTGCATTAAGCGCCAATCAAGCTGGACAATAAGGAGAGCCTTGTCATCACCTAGAATTTTGAGGCTTTTGAGCGTGGCTTCCCCTTCCAGCTCAGCATTGGCCGGAACCTTTTGCGGGAGCAAAACCGAAAGCGGCAGCGTTTTTCTGGCCTCCCCCTGCTGAAGCTTCAGCTCGCCCCGGAAATGGATCCCCTCTGCCGTGAGGAAGAACGCCCTACCGGTCAGGGTGGCCTCGATCGACGTAGTTTCACCGCTAATCTCCGACCAGCAAAGGGTTTGCGTATGTAAGTGTCTATTTTCGGCGACTACTTGCCGCCCGAGAATCAGTACGCTGTGGTCCGACGACGGCAAAGCTCCGGTTTTCGGCTGATGCTCCCATCCTGAAAAGGTCAAGCCAATCCCCTGCTCCAAATAGGGCGCCACTCCCCGGTCCTGAAGCATCAGGTAAAGCGAAGATGCCTCTGCTGCTAAGGGTTGGCCCCGGATCAGATTAGCGGAAATCGGCAGCTCTTTTTGGTAGAAAACCTGGTCCACCGTGGTCACCAGGACATCGGCCGCCGAAACGTACCAGATCTTCCTCTCCAGCTCCACCTTTATATGGACCAAACTTTTTTCCCACCTGACCAGAAGGTTATTAATGGATAGATCAATTCGGTGGACCTTCCGCCCGCATGCCCAAGGAACTTTAACGATTAATTTTCCATAGCGCTGCCACCGCTTGACCATTAAACTTGTCCCTCCCGGTAAGCTATCCACTTTATAATGTATATGTTAGGGAAGGACAAAAAAAATACAGGCCCGAGAAATTCAAGGCCTGTATTCCGGGGGAAAGTTTGCTAGAAGTAGTAGGGACCATAGGGAGAAGCTACCAGAACCTGTAACTGTTGAGACTCGGTAACTTTAATGAACAACTCCACAACAACCTTCTGTCTTAGGGTGGTGCTATTCAATAACTCAAAGAGGACGGTCTCAATAATCGGCTTAATCCGAACATCCATTCCCGGTACTGCACCGGGAATATCCACAAACGTACTAAATGGCACATCTTCGCTCTGATGGATTTCAAGATTATCTTCATTGATAAAGAAGATCTGTTTATGGACAATTCCCTGAATAATTACTTTGTCTTCGATTACCTCCGCCATGAGCCGCTCGACCCGGGCGACGATCTCCCGGATTTTGATCGCCGGTTGCGAAAGGGCAATCGTATTCTCCACCAGTAATTGTTTGGTATCCTCGCCGACGACGGTATCCAGTTTTAGGAGGGCACCCGGACCAAGGACCACATTAATTTGAATGCTTTCCGTCACTTTAACAAAGAACTCGATAACCACTTTCTGGAGCAAGGTGTCTTCATCCAGTAATTCGAAATGGATAAATTCAATCGTCGGTTCGACGACCACATCCATGCCGGTGGTCGCGCCGGGAATATCCAGGAAGGTACTGAATTCCAAATCTTCCGCCTGGTGATATTCGATATTGTCTAAACCGATGAAGAAAATTTGTTTGTGGACAATTCCTTGAATAATAACCTTATCATCAATCACTTCAATGGTTAAGTCACGGATTTCAGCCGTAATGTCGTCGATTTTTAGGGCCGGTGTGTTGAGCCCAACGGTGTTTTCGATCAATTCCTGCTTGGTACCTTCACCGATTACTTGATCTAAACGCACCAGCGGACCGGCACCTTCCACCAGGTTAAGCTGGTTGGACTCGGTAACCTTGACGAAAATCTCCACCACAACTTTCTGATGGAGTAAGGTTGGTCTGATTAGGGAGAAAAGAATCGTCTCGATCACCGGATGCACCTGCACATTCATCCCCGGCTCGGTCCCAAAGATATCGATAAATGTGCTAAAGGGGACGTCTTCCGCCTGGTGATGAACGATGTTATCCTCACCAACGAAGAAAATCTGTTTGTGGAGTATTCCTTGGATGATGATTTTGTCCTGGATTAATTCAGTGGTCAAATTCCGAATCTCGGCTGTGATGTTCCTAATCTTGATTGCCGCTCGTTCTAAAGTTACATTTGTTTCAATCAGTAGCTGTTTGGTCCCTTCACCGATGACCACCTCTGCCCGCACCAATGGATCCATTAACCTATCTCCTCCTTCCGAAACTTTTTCAGGAGCCGCTTCCCCGGGATTAGGCTTATAGCATATAATCTCTGGTTTCTCTGCAACGTAAATTTTTTTTTTGCTGGCAGGATCCTTTTCTACTCCTTCATCCTCCATGGCTACCCTTTGGCTCTTGACCGTAACGTCAAATCTTTCCGCTTTTCCGGTCCCTACTTCATGTTTCTCCTGATCCTCCACCGATAATGGTGCTCCTACTGCTTTCATTTTTTCGTCCGTTGTTGCTCCTACATCTTTGAGCCGCAATTCTTTATGGTCCAAATTACCAGTAGTTAAAAGAAGCTTTTCCCCCCGGTCTTCTGCTGTCCTTTGGACTTCTAGCTCTGCTTCCACCACCAGATAGCTGCGATGAAGATTGAAAAACCAGAATGTACAGAGGGCAATCAAGACTATGATCGCGACAAAAGCACCGATCACTAGTGCGAACTCCATGCCAGTGCCCCCTTTTACCTACCCCCTCGGTTTGCTAATATAATATATGAAACTCTCCCGAATTGTGCTCATTTCTCAAATGAAAAATGGGCCTGGAAAGGCCCATTTTCCTGAATTTCCGGTCGAAATTAAACCCGTGTAACGCTGAGCGGTGTTACCGCAAAGATCACATTGGTGACGACCTCGATCGGAACTGGGTTCGGGTTGCCGTCGCCCACCACATCCAGTAAGACAACGGCTTTTTCCACCCTTTCGATTCCAGGTCCGGAAACATTGGTTACTACCGGAAACTCCCGTACTTCGACACCGGTTGGGGTCTGGATCGGGGCCCGGACTAAAACGGTCTCCGTCACGATCCCCGGTCCGGTCACAGAAGTTACGACTTGGAAGGGTTCAGGCGCAGGCGTTTCACCGGTCACTTCGGCGTTGAGGACAATAATTTGGCGGAGGAAGCGTCCGTCCGGCGACAAGGTAAAGGAGATGTTCTCGATTTCCACTGTGACGGTAACGGGGGTGCCTGGTGTTATTCCCGGCACATTGACCAGAATCGAGAAGGGAATCCGTTCCGTAATTGACCGGACAACATCATCTTCGCCGACAAAGGAGACTTGCTTGTTGATAAACCCATCGATGAGCACGGCACCATCAAAGATCACCCGTGCTCGTAAGTCCGTAATTAGACCTTGTACTTCTTTGATTTTAATCGCCGGCAGCGGTAGTTCTACCACATTCTCGACGATAATCTGTTGACGTCCGGTCACAATTCCCGCCGGTGGCACTACAATTTCGACGACGACATTACGGACGATCGGTACCTCCGGAATGCGTTCACGGCGCTCAACCAGGATTTGCCGGATCCCTTCACCGATGACTTGCTCTAATTTGAATAAAGAGAAGTCGCCAATGACCAGAGGAACTTGGATTGTCTCCGTGACCACCACATTCACCAAGACAATTACTTTCTGCCGTACCGTCGTTTCCGTTTCCAAGTGAAAGAGGATGGTCTCAATTAGCGGCCGAATCGTCACGTTTAACCCCGGAACAGCGCCCGGCAGATCAATAAAGAGACTGAAACGGAGATCCTCGGCTTGGTGGTGCTCAATATTATCAGTGCCGATATAGAAGATTTGCTTATGGATCACGCCCTGGATAATAACTTTATCCGGGATCACTTCCGCCACCACGTTCCGGACTTCACCGACGATTTCACGAACCTTCAGCGCCGGCCGGGCTAAGGTAAGAACGGATTCATTCAAAATCTGCTTTTGTCCCTCACCGATTACCTGTTGGACTTTGAACAAGGGCCCGGTCCCAACCGCTACTCTTTCTTGAATGGCTTCGGTGGCTTTGACAAAAACCTCAACTATTACTTTTTGCCGTAATTCAGTTGGCGACAATAAATCAAAGAAGATCCCCTCGATCAGCGGATGTACTTGGAGATCCACCCCCGGAACCACGCCGGGAATATCCAGGAACAGACTGAAAGGTACGTCTTCGGCCTGGTGACGGGCGTTATTATCCAAATCCACAAAGAAGATCTGCTTATGGATGATCCCTTGGACTACTACCTTATCGGGGATCACATCGGTTTCAAGATTCCGGATTTCACCCCTGATTTCATCCACTTTTAAAGCTGGAACCGCCAACGTGACCACATTTTCGACCAATTCCTGTTTAACCCCTTCACCAACGACCCGGGGTAAAAGTAGTAATGGTCCGGTTCCCAGTTCCAATCCAACCTGCACAAACTGGGTAACCTTAACAAAAATCTCCAGGATGATTTTTTGCCGGACGAATAAACCATCGGTGGTCAGGTGAAATATTATTTTTTCGATCAGCGGGTGAACCTGGGCGTTCATGCCCGGTTCCGCGCCAGGAATGTCAATAAAGGTACTAAAAGGTACATCTTCGGAAAAATGCCGGACGATATTGTCGAAGCCGACAAAGAAGACTTGTTTGTGGACAATACCCTGGACGATCACCTTGTCGGCAATCACTTCGGCGGTGACGTTGCGCACTTCACCGGTGATGTTCCGCACTTTAATGGCTGGGGTGGGTAATTGGGTGGGGCGAACGACCTGAGCGACGCGGACTTGCCGCTCACCAATGGTTACTTCTGCCCCTTGCAGTTGCTTAACGACCCCCTGCTGACGTGGGACTTCTTCCCCCACTTCATTCCTGGTGTCATTAACTCGAATCCGGGTCACCTCCGGATTAAATTCCTGTTCCCACGGGGGCGCTACCGGTGTGTTAGTCCGAACCTGAACCCGATCAGGCATCACGATGGCAGGGGCTTCCTCTGGTTCAAAGGGGAACGAACCTTCCTGAGGATTAGCTTCGCTGCTGGTATTTACATCTTTCTTTTCATCCTTAGTTTCCTCTGTTTTCTCTGCCGTGTTTGTCTTTTTCTTCTTTCGTGTTGCCTTCTTCTTCTTTGGTTGCTCAGCGACTTCTTCTACCGTTAGTTGTTCTTCTTCCTTTTGCCCTGTAAACGCCTTTTTTTCTTCTTCCCGGTTGACCTCATCAAACTCCATTAATCTTTGGCCTCCTTTCTCCGACCAACTCCCTGATGCTAAGGAGAACCGCACCGTTCCTAAATACGCATCTAGGACTAGTACAGTATATGCTGGTCCGCAGTAAGGTGCTTATTGTCAGCGAAAAAAGAAAACAAGCCGGGGTAAAAAAAAGCCGCCGAAGGCGGCAGCTAACATTTCTCGAGACGTACCGGTGACTGTCCGGTAATCCCAAAGAATAACTCCAACGCTTGCCGGGACCCGGACAGTTCCGGGTTTTCGGCGGTGCTATGGGCAGTGTATTGTTTATAGCTGCTAAAAGCATAAACGCACGCCTTGTCTACTCCGGAAATTTCAATCAGATTAATTAATCTGCTGTACTCTTTCCTTCGCGCTTCGGCGTGCGTTCTCCAGAAAAATGGGTCGTTCGTCAATTCGCTGGTAAGAAGATCTTGCTTGGCCAGACTTTTAAATTTCTTCAAGGCCCGCACCAGATCTTCACCTTCCACTTGACACATGGCGGAATCCCCCCTTGATTTAATTGGTCTGTGGCCGCCTTTTACCTCCTTTCCCATTTTCAGTCGCCGTCCCGTGTTGTCAGGTCAAAAACAAAGTAAGCTTGGTCATCAAACTCCATCCGATAACAGGAGCAGGGGGAACCATTTTGGTTAAAAATGCCGATGAATTCCGCTTCTCCCGCCAGGATCTTATTGCGGATCGTAACATCGGTCAACTCGGTCCACTCCTGAGCTGCTTCTTTTTTTGTGGGAAAGGGTATGACTTTCCCCATGGCTTCGATCCTCCCTCCACCTTATCTCCATTTTATGCTATAGATTCCCGGTAATACACGGATCTCGTCAAGAAGAATTTCTTTATTAATATTATGTCCCCTAACTTGAAGCGTAATTAGTGCTTTTTTGTTTTCATCTTCGATTTCCAGATTTATTTTTTTTATACTGATGCCATAATCAGCAAAGACCTTAGTAAACGCTGCCAAGGTCCCAGGTTGATCCGACACTTCCGCTTCGATATACCCCGTTGAAGTGGAGATGAATTTACGTTCAACATTATCTAAAAACATCAACACCAAAACAGCTAAAAAAGTAGTGATCGCCGCCGCCCAGTAAAAACCGGTCCCCGCCGCCAGCCCAATGCCTGCTACCACCCAAAGACTGGCTGCCGTCGTTAAACCGCGAATACTGGTTCCATCACGAAGAATCGTACCGGCACCTAAAAAACCAATCCCGCTAACTACCTGAGCAGCCAGTCGAGCCGGGTCCGAGCCAGTCCCACTGGGAAAACCATAAATCGAAACTAACATGATCAAACAGGAACCAAGCGCAACTAAGATATGGGTCCGTAAACCGGCGGGCCGACCATGTTGTTCCCGCTCCAAGCCGATCACAGCTCCCAATAAGGTTGCGACCATTAAGCGTACTAAAATCGCCAGGGTGATGGTACTCCCCTCCTTATAAACCAACAACCGCCAGGGACGGCGGCTGCTCGCAGTATACTGCTAAAATTTGGTCAAGTTCATCGAACCACAATGCGGACACCGTTCTGCATCCCAATCCACCGTATCATGGCACCGTAAGCATTCTTTTTTCACCGATTTACGACAGAAAGGGCAAAACGCCAAAATGTAATGGACTTTCTTCCCGCAATGGGGACAAACGCGGATCTCCCCTTTTGGTCTGGTCGCCATGTACATCACAAGAATAAGGGCCAGCAAAAACAGGGAACTGCCCAGACTAGAGGTGAATAAAATGATCACCGGGGCAAAAGTCCACATGAACCAGGAATAATCTCGCGCCCGCGCATCTTTATATAGGAAGAACATTAAGCCGCCGGCCAGTGCCACTTTAATTATGATTGACACTATTGTTGAATCCAATCCCATCACTCCTCATGATCAACATTTTTTATATTCCCGTCTTTTCTTCTATTTCCTGCTTTAAAGCTCATTTTTTAACTGTTTTAAGATTGCCATTAAGCCAATCTTGGCATGAAGATAGGAGAGACAACCCTGAAAATAAAGACTATACGGAGGTTTAAACGGAGCATCTGCCGATAATTCACTGGTCGCACCATTAATAAATGTTCCCGCCGCCATAATGACGCGGTCCTGATAACCGGGCATTGCCGCCGGTTCAGGGGTTAGATAACTATCCACCGGGGAATTCTGCTGTAAACTCCGGCAGACTGTAAGCAACCGTTCGGGCGTAAGCAGATCGATGCGTTGAATTACATCGGTACGGGGTTCAGTCGCCATTGGCGCCACCGTAAACCCAAGTTCGGAAAAGACCTGAGCAAACAGGGCGGCTGCCATCAACATTTCGTACACCCGGTGGGGAGCATCGAAAAAGCCCTGAAAAAAGAGGCGCAAATTCATCAAGGAAGGTCCGACTTCTCCCGCCAAACCGGGAGCATAAAGACGGGAAGCCACCTGGTGGATGAGTTCTTTTTTTCCGGCAATATAACCACCGGAAGGAATCCAACCTCCGCCTGGATTTTTGATCAAAGAACCGGCGATCAAATCAGCCCCAACCGTTAAAGGTTCTGTTTTCTCCACAAACTCGCCGTAACAATTATCCACAAAAATAACTGGCACGGTAGGGAGCTGGCTCAGCGCGGTAAAAACTGGCGCCAACTGTTCGATCGTAAAAGAACGGTGGGCTTCGTAACCACAGGAACGCTGGAAAGCCACCATCCGGGTGCGGTTGCTTAGAGCGGAAAGCAACTGATCCTGATCGATTTTCCCGTCGGCCAGAAGCGGAATAGTTTTGACCGTGACCCCATACTCCCGGAGATTCCCCGGCGCGTTCCCCTCTAGCCCGCATACGGTCCGTAAGGTATCGTATGGTAACCCAGTGGCAAAGATTAGTTCATCACCCGGCCGCAGCAACCCCGACAGGCACAGGTTGATAGCATGGGTACCAGAAACGATCTGCTGGCGAACCAGAGCGGCTTCAGCGCCAAACGAACGGGCAAAGACCCGTTCTAGGGTATCTCGGCCTAAATCATCATACCCGTAACCGGTCGAAGTGGTAAAATGATGAGTTCCAACCTTCTCCGCCTGGAAAGCCTTTAACACTTTATCCTGATTATAGAGGGCGATCTCTTCAAAAGCGGCAAAAACCGGTCCTAAGGCTTGTTCTGCTTTATTGACAATCGCCATTATTTCTCCTTCAATCCCCTGCAACAATATACTCCTCGCTTTCTCGACGCGGATAACTTCCTAAGATCCGCTTCCAACCTCCGGTTTTTCTAACATACTCTTCGATTCGGGCAAAAGCCTGCTTTAAACTGGGATCCGTACGATGGCCATCCATTTCAAAGCAGAGCACATAATCTTGGGGTTTAATTTTATAGGGTCGCGACTGAACAAAGGTAAGATCGATCCCGTGCTCCGCCAATATTTGGGTGATCGTAGCCAATTGTCCCGGATGATTGCTCCCAAAGCGAACAGCTAAAAGGGTACGATCTTGACCGGTTGGTGGCGCATCAGTCAAAGCACAGACAAAAAAACGTGTCTGATTCTGTGGATAATCCTCCATCTGGTCCCGAATAATTTTTAGCCCATATTGCCGTGCCGTTGGCGGCGAACAGAGCGCAGCGAGGCCGTCTTCGTTTGCCGCTCGGAAGGCGGCTTCCCCCGTGGAGGAGACCGGGATCTGCTGAGTCTGCGAAAAATGTGCAGCAAGATTATGGGCACATTGGTTTAACGCGGAGGGGTGGGAAAGAACCGCGGTAAGCGCAGACGCTTCACCACGTCTGCTCGCGAGAACATGTCTAATCTTAACATGTACTTCATCACAGACTTTTATAAAATCATGTTTTTCAAGCAACAGATCAAAGGTTAAACCGATAATTCCATCCACCATATTCTCGGCCGGTAATACAATCCTTTCCACCTGCTGGGCTTCTAACTGTTCGAAACAACCAAGGATCGTGTCAAATCCAATTTCCGGCTGCCGATCACGCGCTCCGCTTCTTTGTTGATAAAGCAGCGCCGCCTCCTCGGAGAAAGTCCCTTTTGGTCCAAGTGTAACGATCCGCATCTGGCACCACCTTGATTTAATCGTTAGAGAGAGGCTTAATACCAAAAAAGGGCAGACTGGTTGCTACCCTTTTTAATCCAAAATCTCACTTCAAATCACCGAATCAGCCAAAATTACTCAACCCGCGGTTCCCCACTAAACTCCCGGAGCGGACGGGAAGGGATAATCGTTGAAATTGCGTGTTTGTAAATGAGTTCAGGCTTTCCTTCACTGTCCAAAATTACCGTAAAATTGTCAAACCCTTTGACCAAACCTCGGACTTGAAACCCATTCACCAAATAAACTGTGACCGGAACACTCTCTTTACGGACTTGATTCAAAAAACCATCCTGCAAATTAATGACGGGCTTACTCACAACATTTCACCTCCAAAATAAAACAACAAACCCATATTTTTTTAGAAAACCTGATACTATCATTATTTATTCGACACTTGGTTTAATCTCCCTTCTAAATAATGCAAGATCTTTTGATTATTATCCCCTCCTGCTTCCCCGTTTAAGCAGAACCATCTTTCCACCGGTTCCCGCCGAAACCAGGTTTCCTGCCGCTTGGCATACCGTCGAGTCCGTTGCTTTATTAAGTCTACGGCCTCTTCCATCGTGATTTCTCCACGGATCGCCGGGATTAATTCTTTATATCCTAAACCTTGCATCGATGGCAGATCCGATTGATAACCCTTCGCCATCAGGGAGGCCACTTCCTCGACCAAACCAGCGCCGATCATCTGGTCGACGCGACGATTAATCCGGTCGTAAAGTTCAGACCGGGTTCTGGTTAAGCCCAGGTAGATCATGTTAGGTGGTAATTCCCTGCGCTGCGCCTGTTGTTGCTCGGAAAAAGGCCGTCCCGAAGCTAGTGTCACTTCCAAGGCCCGGAGGGTTCGCTTCAGATCCTGGGGATGGATCTTCTGGGCGGCATTCGGATCGAGTTCCTCTAAACGTTGGTAGACGGCTTGCCGTCCGCTCATCTCCGCTTCCTGTCGCAGGGCCGCGCGCAACTCCAGATTCGGCGGAGTAGCAGGAAATATAAAACCCTGGGTCACCGCTCGAATGTATAATCCGGTTCCCCCGGTGAGGAGCGGTAGCGTCCCTCCCGCCTCAAGCCGGGCTTTAATCCTTTGATAATGCTCCTGATAATCAACGACCGTAAAGGGCTGATCCGGAAGGGCCACATCAATCAAATGGTGGGGGACCCCCCTTCTTTCCGGCAGCGAAGGTTTGGCGGTACCGATATCCAGTCCGCGGTAGATCTGCATGGAGTCGGCGGAGATAATCTCCGCGCCAAAATGTAAAGCCAAATTAACGGCCAGATCGGTTTTACCTACTGCGGTCGGACCAACGAGGATGATGAGCGGTTGCATCATTTACCTCCGTTTAAACATCTTTTCGATCTCGGTTTTACCGATGGCAACCATCGTCGGTCGTCCATGGGGACAGGTTTGGGGTACCGTTGTATGCCGCAGATCACGGAGCAGGGCGGCCGCTTCTTCCGGCCCCAGCCGTGCTCCGGCCTTAACCGCCTGTCGGCAAGCGGTAATTTTCCAAAAGCGTTCTTTGGGATCCGCTTCCCGTCCGACGTTGGTTCCACCAAGTTCGTTCAGGAGACTAAGGAATAACTCTTCAACTTCCGCCACGGGTAAATCCTGCGGTCCGGAGCGGAGAATAATCGCCTCGCCGCCAAAGGGCGCAAAATCCCATCCCAATTCGCGGAGCATTTCCCCTTCTTCATCCAGGGTTTGCTGCTGGGCGCCGCTTAATTCAACGGTGAGGGGCGTCAGAAAATACTGCATATTCGGGCCAGAACCAGAGCAGAGCCGGTCATAAAGAATCCGTTCGTGGGCAGCGTGCTGATCGACCAATACCAAAGCGGAGGCGTCTTCCCACAAAAGGTAGGTATCGAACAAGTTGAAAATCCGGTCGCTTTCACTTCCACCCATGGTCTGATCGGTGGGTACAACCGACAGCGGAGGGGGAGGCGTCTTGGTCTGCTCCGTACCAAAGGGTACGGAGCTTTCTTTTAGCGCAATCGAAGATGTTAAATCGATCGGAGCTGCGGTCTCCATGGAGCTGGCTTCTTCTCCTGTGTTCGTTAAGGGCACCACGATCGGTGTTAGCTGTTCCCGGACCGGGAGCACCGGAGGTTTGTACCGTGGTCGCCATGGAGTAGTCGTTACGTTGGTTTCCAAAGCCGATTTGAGCAGCTGTAAAATCCCGCGGAAGATCTCTTTTTCCTCCCGAAATTTAACCTCCATCTTCGTCGGGTGGACATTGATATCCACCAGCTCTGGGGGGAGCTCAAGCTGGAGCAGTAAAAAGGGAAACCGCGCCACTGGCAGTAAAGTATCATAGGCTTTTTCGGCGGCCGCGGCAATCATACGAGAGTGGAACAACCGTCGGTTTAAAAAGAAATATTGCAAACCCCGGTTGCCTCTGGCAATATTGGGGCGACCGAGAAAACCGGTCAGCCTTAGCGGTCCGAAGGTTCCGACGATGGGAAATAATTCTTGGCAAATATTGGGGCTGAAGATCTGCTCCAGGGTCTCGCTATAGTCGTCAGTGCCCAAGGTATGCACCAGCTCCATACCGTGATGTTCCAGACGGAAAGAGATCTCCGGATAACCCAAAGCCAAGCTGGTGACAACCTCTTTGACATTGGTTACTTCTGAAGGGATACTGCGCATAAACTTGAGTCGCGCCGGTGTGTTAAAGAATAGATTCTCCACTGTGATATTGGTTCCCCGTGGCACGCCGATGGGTTCGACCGCCCGGAGCACCCCACCTTCGACCCAGATTTTCGTGCCCAAAGCCCCCGACTCCGTGGCAGTCTGTAAGTTTAAGCGGGAGACCGCCGCGATACTGGCCAGCGCTTCACCGCGAAAGCCCAAGGTACCATTCCGACGCAGGTCTTCAAAGGTCGCAATTTTACTGGTGGCATGGCGTTCGACGGCCAAAAGGGCATCCTCCCGCTCCATCCCGGAACCATCGTCAACAACCTGGATCTTTTGCCGCCCGCCGTTACTCAAATATACTTCAATCTTCTTTGCTCCGGCATCGATGGAATTTTCGATTAACTCTTTGACCACGGAGGATGGCCTTTCCACCACTTCACCGGCGGCGATCTGGTTTATAGTCACATCATCAAGGCGCTTAATTTTAGCCATTACTAATCCCTCTTCTTACATCAAGCTTCTTTCTTTTTTAGGCGGTTCTGCCATTGAAAGAGCAATTTCAACGCCGCCAGCGGCGTTAGCTCATCCAAGTTCAGCGTCCGCAGTTCTTTATGAAACGTGTCATCTTCTCCATAAAAAAGCGGTATTTGGTGGACCGGTTGTGGTGGCAAGGCCACCTTTTGGGAGCGTTCCTTTAGCCCTTTCGCTTCAAGCTCAGCTAAGATCGCTGCCGCTCGCGACAGGATGTCGGCGGGAATCCCGGCCAGGCGCGCCACTTCAATCCCATAACTGCGGTCACTGGCCCCGGGAATGATCTTCCGGAGAAAGACGATCTGTTCGCCTTCTTTGGCCACCGCCACATTGAGGTTTTCAACTCCATCCAACCGCTGAGCCAGCGTCGTCAATTCATGGTAATGGGTGGCGAACAAGGTACGCGCCCCAATTTGCGCTGGATTCCATAAGTACTCCAGGACAGCCCAAGCAATGCTTAACCCGTCAAAAGTACTGGTACCCCGACCGATCTCATCTAAAATTAGCAGACTATCGGCGGTGGCATGGTGGAGAATATTGGCCAGTTCGCTCATTTCCACCATGAAAGTACTCTGGCCACCGGCTAAATTATCAGCCGCTCCGACCCGGGTGAAAATCCGGTCGACCAGACCGATTTGGGCAAACCCGGCTGGTACGAAAGAGCCGATCTGCGCCATCAGCACAATCAAAGCCACCTGCCGCATATAGGTGGATTTACCAGCCATGTTTGGTCCGGTAATAATCTGCAAACGATGGATGTTCTGATCCAGCAACGTATCGTTGGGCACAAATCGCCCCGGCGGTAACATCCGTTCAACTACCGGATGGCGGCCTTCCCGGATCATAATTCCTTTCCCTTCATCAATCTCCGGGCGGATATAATGGTTTTCCACCGCCGTTTCCGCCAGACCGGCATAAACATCCAATATGGCCAGGATTTCGGCCAGCTTTTTCAACTCCGGTAGCTCCCCCAACACCTGTTGGCGGAGGTCCAGGAAAAGATCATATTCCAAAGCCGCCCTTTTTTCTGCCGCCCCCAGAATTAACTCCTCATACTCCTTCAACTCGGGAGTGATAAAGCGCTCCGCATTGGCGAGGGTCTGTTTCCGGATGTAATCGGCAGGTACTGCGGCTAGATTGGCCTTTGTTACCTCCAGATAATAACCAAAGACCTGGTTAAAACCGACTTTTAGCGATTTGATCCCGGTTCTGTCCCTTTCCTTCATTTCCAGCCCGGCAACCCACTGTTTGCCGTCACGGGTGGCCCTGATCAGCTCATCCAGTTCCTGATGATAGCCTTCCCGGAAAATATTACCTTCAGTCACAACAAGCGGCGGATCTTCTTGTAAAGCCGTAACCAGCAGCGCCGAAAGCTTAGGAAAGAGATTAATCTCCTCGGCCAGCTCAGCTACTAACCCCAGTTCCTCCCGGAAGAGCTCCGCGCGGAGCTCCGGTAACACCTGCAAAGTAGCGCTTAGCGCCACTAAATCCCGGGGATTGACTGTCCCACAAGCTAGTTTGGCCAGCAGCCGCTGGAGGTCACAGGTTCGCCTGAGCAAAACCCTGGTTGCCTCCCGGATCCGGTGGCGGCTATAAAAAACCTCTACCTTGGCCAGACGGTCCTCAATCTCCGTCCGGCGGCGCAGCGGCTGCTCCAGCCATTTTTTGAGCAAACGGCCCCCAGCTGCCGTCACGGTGCGGTCCAGAACCCAAAGCAAAGAACCTTGAGTTTTACGGTCTCTTAATGTCTCCACCAGTTCGAGGTTTCTTCGACTGTACTGATCAAGATGCATAAAATCCCCCAGATAATAGGTGCGTAGGGAGAGGATATGTTGCAATTGGTTTTTTTGGGTCTCATAAAAATAGGCTAAAACAGCGCCCGCGGCCGCAACGGCCGCCTGGAGATGCTGACAACCATAACCCTCAAGCGAAGCCACCTGAAAATGGGTCTGTAAACATTCCTGCGCCCGTTCCCACTGATAATCCTGAACCGGCCGGGGGGTTAGTAGTACTTCTGCCCGCTGTTTGAGCCAGGACCAGAACGGCATCTGGTCCGTGGGGATCAAGATTTCCTTGGGCTGCCAGTGGCTAAGTTCATCGATGAGCAAGGCATCGTCGGCCGGAAGCTGGGTAACAACAAAATCTCCGGTCGAAAGATCGGCGACGGCAAGACCGTAAGTCTCTTCCATCCGCACTAAAGCCACCAGGTAGTTGTTGTTCTTCTCTTCCAGCACTTGCTCGTCGATAAGGGTGCCGGGGGTAATCACCCGCACAACTTCCCGTTTGACCAAACCCTTGGCTTTTTTCGGATCCTCAACCTGCTCACAGATGGCAACCTTGTGTCCTTTGGCGATCAGACGGGCGATATAACCAGAGGCGGCATGATAGGGAATCCCACACATGGGAATCCGGCGGCCTTTCCCCGCTTCCCGTGAAGTCAACACAATCTCCAAGACTTCCGAGGCAACTTCGGCGTCCTCCAGAAACATCTCGTAAAAATCACCCAGCCGAAAAAGGAGAATGGTGTCGGCATACTCTTCTTTAATTTCTTTATATTGCTTAAGCATGGGAGTCTCCTGACCCAAATCAGTACACCTCCCTATTGGCTGATTTCCCCTTGGAGGGTATAGGTGAGCCCCTTCTTAATCCGAACCTTGATTTCGGTTCCAATCTGGTCCGTACCAGCCGTCGTCGGCGGCTTAAAATGCACCAACTTGTTACTGCGGGTCCGTCCAACGAAGATCTCTTTATTCTTCGCACTGGGACCTTCGACCAGAACGGTTTCGACTTGTCCTACTAAGCGCTCATTGGCGGCCTTAGCCTGTTCGTTTACTACCTCAATCAACCGGTAAAGCCGGTCCATCTTGTCGGCTTCCGGCACCTGGCTGTTCATCTTTGCCGCCTGGGTCCCGTCTCGTGGGGAATAGGCAAAAGTAAACGCCGCATCAAAGCCTACTTCACGGACCAGATCAAGGGTATCCTGGAAATCGGCCTCCTCTTCACCGGGAAAACCAACGATTAAATCCGTCGTCAAGGCCAAATTCGGAATTTGGGCCCGTAACTTCTCAACTAGCCTCAAATAATCAGGCTGAGTATACTTACGGTTCATTAGTTTGAGGATTTTATCGCTCCCGGCCTGGAGCGGCAGGTGTAAATGTTCGCAAACCTTATCCGCCGCCGCCATCTGCCGGATTAACTTGTCGGAAAGGTCTTTGGGGTGGGAGGTTTGAAACCGGATCCGCGTGATCCCATCGATATCATTGATCGCCCCCAAGAGGTCAGCAAAGTCCGTCCGCCGGTCGGCCGGGAAATCCAGACCATAGCTGTTTACGTTTTGACCTAAAAGGGTGATTTCTTTCCCCCCCGTCGCGGCCAAACCCCGAATCTCCTGGAGAATGTGCTCCGGTTGTCGGCTTTTTTCCCGCCCCCGTACATAGGGGACGATACAATAAGTACAAAAATTATTACACCCGTAAATCACCGTGACCCAAGCCTGGAAGGGACTTTCCCTGGTCACCGGGAGATCTTCATTAATCTCGCCCTCACCGGGAACATCCAGGATCCGGCTAGCCGTTTCGCGGATTTTCATGATTAATTCCGGAATCTGGTGTAGATTGAAAGCGCCAAATAAAAGATCGATATAAGGATAATCAGCCGCAATCTTCTCCCGCACCGAAGGGAGCTGCGCCATACAACCGCCAACCCCGATGATCAGGTTCGGTTTGTTTACTTTCAAAGGTTTTAAATTACCAAGATGTCCATACAGACGGTTCTCGGCGTTTTCCCGTACACAACAGGTATTCAAGAGGATCAGATCAGCGTCTTCCGGACGCTCGGCTTTGGTATAGCCGAGCTTACCCAAAATTCCGGCAATCTTCTCCCCGTCATGAACATTCATCTGACAACCAAATACTGACAGATAATACTTCTGATTCATGCAGCTTTCCACGTTAAATCACCCTTATTATAGGATAACGCAAAAAGAAAGTTTTAGCAATTATCTTTCGGTGAATTTACTCCACTGTCTACTACTTAGTTTTTGTAATGCTTCGACTTCCGCTAAAACCCTTAGATAAGCTAGAACGACCAAGGCACCTATTCCTGTGAGGATTATGATCAAACTACCCATCAGCTTACTCCCCCTAATGATTATCCTCAAAACTACGGTTTTAATGCGTATCATTTGTAATAAACACCCGCTTTAATCACTTGCTTAAATTTATCATGTTTTTTCCGATCTGTCAATCCGTAGCTTTGATATGCTTTTTGCGTTGTATCCAATTCAGAAGGTCCTAATACAATATATAGTGTTCAACTTATATTAGGCTATCAATATATTGTATTGGGATAGTTGAATCAAATGACAACGCAAAAAGCCCTTGATAAATTGTTCCCCAAACTTAAAAAAGGCCTTTAAGGCCTTTTTATACAAATTAACCGTATAGAAGACTATTTCCCCTTTTTATTGGTACAACATAGACACTGCCAAGGGATAATCAGTTCTCATAAGGCACTTCGCTCAAGAATCCTCACCCCATAGGGTGGCAGTTCCACATGGCCACGGATCACTTGATCCGCAACCAGATCCTTGACCTCTCCCCCATTTAAATCCACTACTTTGTTTTCCGTGGTGAAATTCAGTAAAAAGACATAATCCCGGCAGCCGTCCGTACGCAACTGGGCGGTCACCCCCACCGGTAATTCTGTGGGTAGGGCCTGGCGTAATTGGATCTTATCGATGAGATGCCGATAAAAACCATTCAGAAAACGGTCCTCATTCCGGGAAGCCAGATAATAAGCTTCGCCTTGTCCATGGCGGTTGACGGTAAGCGCCGGACGTCCGGCGTAAAAATCTTCCCGATAAACACCAAGGGCTTCAGCGGTTTCTAAGTGAATCAAATCGCAAACATCTTGCACCCGATATTCACCTTCCAGCCCGAGCGCGTTGCGGTCCAGCATCGTAACATAATTTTCATCATCATCGTATAACCCATCGATCTCTTCCGACCAAATCCCCAAGACTTTCCGTAAGGGACCAGGGAAGCCGCCCAGGAAGCATAGATCATGCTGATCAACAATTCCCGACCAGTAAGTAACGACCAAGGTTCCGCCACCGGCCACAAATTCGGTCAGCCTTTCCCCTACTCCCGGCCTGACCATGTATAGCATGGGGGCAATCAGCAACCGGTAACGGGAGAAAGCACAGTCTTGGTTAATGACATCCACCGGAATCCCACAGGACCAAAAGGAACGATAATGACGGTAACATGTTTCTTCGTATTTTTTGTTCCTTTTTAACCCTTGCGCATCCTCCAGCGCCCACCGGTTCTCCCAATCAAACAGGAGCGCGACTTCGGGTTTTACGGAGGTACCCACCACCGGATCCAGCCGTTTGAGGACTTCGCCTACTTCTGCCACTTCCCGAAATACTCTAGTCTTTTCATGACCAACGTGATCGACCACCGCTCCATGGAACTTTTCCGTTGCGCCCCTGCTTTTTCGCCATTGAAAGTACTGGACGGCATCAGCGCCGTGGGCTACTGCTTGTAGGGATGACAACAAATGCATCCCTGGCCGCTTCAGTTTGGAAACCGGCGTCCAATTGGTCATGCTGGGAGTGCTTTCCATCAGCATAAACGGCTTTCCCTGCTTCAAGCTGCGGTTCAGATCATGAACAAAGGCCACCTCGGCAGCGGTCTGCCAGTCTGTTTTCGCTTCATGCCAGCGCGGGTAGCTATCCCATGCCACGACGTCCAGATCATTAGCAAATTTCCAATAATCCAAGCCGGGATAGGTCCCCATAAAATTGGTGGTCACCGGGATCGCCGGGGTAATTGCTTTTAGGGGTGCGATCTCATGTTGATAAAAGTCCAGGGTTTGATGGGTGACAAACCGCTTCCAGTCGAGGTTAAGACCATGCACAAATTGTTCGCCATGGGGTGCCGGCGACTCGATCTCGGACCAATCCGTGTAGGTATGGCTCCAAAAAGCCGTCCACCAGGCATGATTTAACGCCTCCAAGGTTTGATACTTCTTTTGCAGCCATTTTCTAAATGCCGCTTGGCACAACTCACAATGGCATTCGCCACCATATTCATTGGAAATATGCCAGCCCAGTAACACCGGGTGTTCTTGATACCGCTCGGCGAGTTTGGTATTGATCACCCGCACCTTCTCCCGGTAAACCGGTGACGTATAACAGTGATTATGCCGATTGCCGTGTAATATACGCTTCCGGTCCGCCTCGACCCGTAAAACCTCCGGATATTTCCGGGAGAGCCAAGCCGGTCGCGCCCCGCTGGGGGTAGCCAGAAAAGCATAGATCTGGTGTTTCGCCAGCTGATCCATTACCTGATCCAACCAGGCAAAGGTGAACTTCCCTTCCTCCGGTTCCAGCGCTGCCCAGGCGAAAATCCCTACGGACATCACATTACAATTGGCCGCTTTCATCAGCCTTAGATCTTCCGCCAAAATATCCGGCCGGTGTAGCCATTGGTCCGGGTTATAGTCGGCGCCATGGAGCAAATGGGGACATTTATCGTTAATCGGTGGGAATTTAGTCAAGCTTGTTCATCTCCTTTTCTTCGGACACACTCTTTTCCCCGGTCGAAGCCCTTTTAATCAAGGTCACCGGGAAATGAATGTAGCGTTCTTCTTCCCGGATTTTTTGCCCGTTAATCATCTTCAGTAAAAGGTCAGCCGCAGTTTGACCCATTTCTTTTTTGGGAACGTCAATAGTAGTAATCTCCGGGTTATAGTGCCTAGACACCGTATTATCAATCCCGCAGACTGAAAAATCAGCCGGAACACGCCGTCCGGATTTAATAAGAAACTGGGTTAAGCCTAAAGCTACTTCATCGTTGAAACAGACAATCCCGGTGGGCCGATCCTTTGACTGTAAGATCGCTTTACCCGCCTCCACCCCATGGTCATAGGTAAAACTATGATCGAAAAGATGGGTTTTCCTTAAGGGATATCCTGCTTCTTGTAAACCCTGTAGATAACCTTGGAATCTTTCTTCATCTATACGCCCGATGAAGGCAATTTTTTTATGTCCGAGACCAATCAAGTGTTGCGTCAATTGGTAAGCGCCGTCCTTGAGGTTTGATTTGATTACCGGGATCACCTTTTCATCTACCCCGGGGCGGTCGATAAAGACAATGGGAATATTGTTACAGGCCAGATCAAGAACAAATTCCTGGTTCGTCGGCATTAAACAACTGAAAATAGCCCCATCCACTAATCCGCTTTTAAACATATTGATGTATTTAGTCTCCAGTTTAGGGTTGTTATCTGTTCCGCAAAGAATAATACTATAGTCCGAGTCGATTAAAGCATCTTTGATCGCTTGCGCCATCTCCGAAAAGAAAGGGTTGGCAATCTCCGGAATAACCAGGCCGATCATTTTTGTTGATTTCTGAACCAAAGCTTTAGCCCGGGCATTGGGGATGTAATTCAACTCTTTCGCAACCTGTTGCACCCGTTCTTTGGTCTTCCGGTTCACTTTAGCATTATTATTCATGGCTAAAGAAACCGTAGCCGGAGATACGCCGGCTGCTTTTGCCACATCTTTGATCGTGACCATTGGCGTCAGTCCTTCCTGCCTTTGCTCTTCTGTTCAGACCATCTTATCGGATCGAACTAATAATCCCGTCGGCAAAGTTTTTCTGAAGAATTAAGAAAATAAGCACGGTCGGTAGAATACTAAGGGTCACCGCCAGCATCAGCACCCCGTAGTCGATGGTATAACCGGCGATTAAATTCGAGATCAATAAGGGCATGGTTTTACTGTCTTCCTTTTGCATGATAATCAAGGGCCAGAGATAACTATTCCAAGCATTCATGAAAGTGATTACGGCAGCAGTCGCAAAAGTGGACTTCATAATTGGAATATACATTCGGAAAAAGATCCCAAACTCCTTCATCCCCTCAATACGGGCCGCTTCGATAATTTCCTTCGGAAATGATCTGGTACTTTGGCGGAAGAGAAAAATCAAAAAAGCCGTGGAGGTGGTCGGCAAAACAAAGGCAGCAGTAGTGTTGAGCAAATTTAAGCGCCCAAACATCATAAATAAGGGAATCATAATGGCGGCAAACGGAACCATCATCGATAGCAATAGAATCCCCATCAAAAAGTCCTTTTTACGGTCATGATAAACTTCAAAGCCGTAGCCAGCCAGGGAACAAACGATTAAACTGGCGATGGTCGCCACGGAAGCATTACGGAGAGAATTCCAGAGCACACGGGGCAGATTCGCTTTAGCCAGCAGGGTTTTTAAGTTCTCGCCCAGATAAAAACCGGGGATCAAACGACCAGTAATCACATCCACACTTTTATTCGTTGCCGAAACCAGCATCCATAACAAGGGGAACAGCGATAAAAAGGCTGCCAGACACAAGAAGGTATACTTCCCCCCCTTAAGTACTTTCCTCTTAGTCATTCGTTTGTCTTCAATCGCAGGCGTGGGCATATTCATTTTCATCTCTGATCACCTACTTTCATTTGGATAAAGGCTAAGAACGCAACAATAATGAAGATGATAAAGGAAATCGCCGCCGCATAACCAAAGCGGGGTGAATAATGGAATGATAACTTATAAATGTATTGGGAGACGGAAAGGGTTGAATTGGCAGGACCACCATTGGTGATGTTCATTGTTTCGTCAAAGAGTTGGATGGTTCCATTGGTGGAGATGATCGTTGTCAAAAGGATGATGGGCTTCAACAGCGGAATGGTAATTTTGGTGAACCGGTCAATCCCTCCAGCGCCATCGATCATCGCCGCTTCGTAAATTGAATGATCGATGTTTTGCAGACCAGATAGGTAGAAAATCATATTGTAACCAGTCCATCTCCAGGTCAGCGCGAACACAATCAATAGCCGCGCTGTCCACGGATGACCGATCCAGTTGATCGGCTGTGCGAGCAGGTTTAAATTCATGAGCAGGGCGTTGACCAAACCATCCAAAGCAAACATCGAACGGAAGATAATTGCGTATGAAACCAGGGAAGTGGCACACGGCAAAAAAATCACTGTACGGAAAAAACCTCTGTATTTCAAGGTTCGATCATTTAAAAGATTAGCCAGGATCAAGGCGAGGGTTAACATGACCGGAACCTGCAGCACCAAATAGATAAAGACATTGGTGAGGGAGGTCTTAAATAAATTATCCGTTAATAGCCGCCGGTAATTGAACAACCCAGCATACTGCATATTAACACCCACACCCGTTTGGAAGGATAGGACAAAAGCCCGAATAATGGGATAAAAATAAAAGATGAAGATTAGCAGCGCTCCGGACGAGACAAACCCCCAGCCCACCATCGCTTGTTTTTTTTGTAGCTTCATAACTTATCTCATCCTCTCTTCGCTCTTTCGGAGAGCGATCTTTAATGAAAGTGCTGCAAAACAGGGAACAAGACGATCAGAACGCTGTGAATTTGTTTTGCAGCACTCGTACTTAGAAAATATATTAGGGACCCATCAGGAATCTTACGGTATCTTCCGCTTCCCGGAGCGCAATCTCCATCTTAACTCCTCCAAGGATTCGGGTAATCGCGGTCCCTAATGCTTCCCGCGCTTCGTAATTATAAACCCCGTAATCTACCTGCGGCACCATGGAAGCATAACTAGTGATCTCGGCGTAAATGGCTTGCCCACCAAAGAAATCATGGGGTTTGTTATAAACATCACTCTTCCCCGCCGGGAGATAGGTCGCCAGTGCGCCGGAAGAAGGAAGAATCGTTTCATATAATTTCACACTACCGGCAAAGGTCCGGGCGAGAAAATCCGCAGCGATCCTGGCTTGCTTCGAGCTGGCCAGCACCATCCAACTGGAACCGCCCTGGTTACTATAGTTACTAGCCTGCGGTGCCTTTTCCAGGCGTGGGATATTGGTAATTCGCCATTGTCCTTTTTGGTCGGGTTGCCCCGTAATCGTACCAATGATCCAGCAGCCATTGATGGTTCCGGCAACGGTCCCTTTATTAATCGTACTGATATACTGCTCCCAGTCGTTTACTTGAACCAAAACACCGCTTTTTACAAGCTCAATATAGACCTCAATTACTTCCTTTAGGACATTGTTTTGCACAATATAAGGCTCACCTTTGGCATCGAAAAGCCAGCTGCCTGCACTTTGCAGCATCACCATTAAGAGGTCGGGACTTTCCGCCACGGCGGAACCCAGTGGTTTACCGGTCTTACGCAGTACCTCTTTCCCGAGGCGAATGTATTCCTTCCAGGTGATATCTTTAAAATCCTCAATCGAATACCCGGCTTCCTTAAGTACGTCAACTCTTAAGGCATTAATTGCCGCTCCATTGTCAAAGGGTACAGCATAGTTCTTCCCCTCAACCGTCGTCAGGGCAACCTTGAAATCGGCAAACTGAGTAAAATCAATTCCCGACTTAGATAAGTCAAGGAAAGTTCCGGGGAAATTCATCACATTTTTCGACAGGGCATTATCTTGCATCAGTAGAATATCAGGTAAGGCCTTTGTTTGGCCGGACGTAACCGCTGCCGTTAGTTTGGTTTGAATATCTTCCCATGGTGTTTCCACAATATCGATTTTTACTTCTGGTTTGATCGTAGCATATATTTTTGCTGCTTCTTTCATCGCATAGATATTGAATGCCGGATCCCAACACCAAACCGTAATTGTTTGTTGTTGCGCTCCCTGCACCGGCAAAAGACCCACCACTATAACCATCATCAGTACCAACAATAAAGCTACACTTTTCTTCACTTTATTCCCTCCCTACTAAATTAAATAAACAACCTTGAAAAAAGAACTGGACTTCTCCAAAGAGAGAGTGCTTTCCCTTTTTGTCAGTGGCATCACCTCCACAATATATAGGCTTTGGCAAAGATACGAGGGAATGCAATTCAATAATTCGCTTAAGATATTTACCATAAATAGTATTTAAATCGTTTTAAATTTGGGATAAAAAAATTTGCTGCACCATCAAGAACTAAATCTAACTATTTAAATCGTTTTAAATATAACATGATATTTCTGCTTTGTCAAGAAATGTTTGCCTTCCTGTTAATATTTAATAGACAGTAAAAGGCCAAAACGGCCTTTTACTTGGCATTTTTTATTTCCGTCGGGGTCTCGAATCTTCCTGATTGAGTGCTTCTTTACCCTTCTCCACTAGTTTTTTAACCATCTTACCGCCGATCTTTCCCGCCTCGCGCACACTCAGTTCGTCACCGCCTTGAGATAAATCATGGCTTAAGTTTAAATCGTCTGCCACTTCCCACTTTAGGTTATCAAGCTCGTTTTTCTTTTGGTTCTTGGCCCGTTTTCGCTTGGCCACTTTGTCACCTCCAAGTTGTTCCCGATAATTTCGGGAATTTTTCACTTTTATTTTTCGTACTTATTAAAAAAATATCCCTTCACTAGCGATTGGTTCCAAATAAAAAAACCGGCATAGCCGGTTTTTTAGTAACATTTCTTTGAGTCCAGATACTCCTGGACAATCTGGAGGGTCTCCCCGAACCTTTGGAAGTGAACGACCTCCCTTTCCCGCAAGAACCGGAGGGTATCATTTAAATCCGGGTCATCGGAGAGATTGATCAACCATTCATAGGTTGCTCGTGCTTTTTCTTCAGCTGCCATATCTTCATGAAGATCAGCAACGGGGTCGCCTTTGGCTTGAATATAAGTAGCAGTCCATGGTACACCATTACCATTCACATAAAAGAGCGCCTTACCATGATCGGCATAATGACCACCTAAATCCACCTGTTTAAGCTCCTCCACGGAGGCTCGGTCCATTAATTTGTAAACTAAGGTAGCAATTATTTCGAGATGAGCCATTTCTTCGGTACCGATATCCGTCAAGATCCCTTTCGCCTGGGGAGTAGGCATCGTATACCGTTGGTTTAGATAACGCAAAGAAGCGGCCAATTCCCCATCGGGCCCCCCATACTGGGTAATTAGGTATTTCGCCATTTTTACATTAGCTTTACCGACCTTTGCCGGATACTGCAGTTTTTTTTCATAAGACCACATTCAGACTAACCCCCTATTCGTAACAGATTTCCCAGGGCCAAGGCTCATTTATCCACTGCCAAGGATAAGAGCTGGGTTGTTCATAAGTTATCGGTCCGTAGCGTTCTTGATACTGTTGTTTAAGAACCTTTAATTTTTGCACAACCGAATTATATTCCATGAGCGCCTTTTGGTCTGTGGGATGCGTATCCAGATAAAGATGGAATTCCAATGCCGTGAACTCCACAGCCATTAATTCTTGTAGCATGCAAAGCTGATCCCGGTCCATTATTCAAAACCCCCTTTCACCTATGATATTTCCGGTATGGAAAGTACAACTCCGGAAAGATTGTTCCTTTCAGCAAACCTTCCATCGGATTAAAATGCTCGGAATATACTTGGAATGGAACATAAGCTCGGGCCAAACGCATTTGGTCGTTGGGTATGAACATCTTCTAACCCCTCCTCTATATATAAAGTACGTAGTCGTTTACCCTGGTTTCCACCAGGACACATGTTACAATATTCTATTCTTTACCTCTTCTAAAGGCCCCCTTGTACTTAAAATAAGCTATTGTCCTAAAACCCCCGGATAATACAGAAAAGCCTTGGTCCATAACAGACCCAAGGCTTTTTCGATTCTCAAATTAATCAGTTTTTCCGAGAAAACACTGTAAATTTATGGGAAGGATTTCAAGCTCTAATGGTGTATTTACTTAGGGATTAAACTATCGAGGTGATCCATCGTGTCCTATTCCCGCCATAAGCACCGCCATTTCCAATACACCCTAGACCTAATCCCTAGCACGCTACCATATCTTAATAATGAAATCAAACTGAATGAATTCGATGAGGTCTGGGTGAAGACTTTCTTTACCAGACAGAACACGGAAAAAATAGATCCCTTCTGGGTAAGTCTCACCCATTGCGATTTCCTTTAGGCGCAGGAATTCCATCATCACCTTAGTTTAGCAAAAGGTCCTCAAGAGAACGGCCGCCAAAGATTCTGTTTAAATAAAGTGATAACAGGGTGAAACGGTCGGTAAACAGTAAAACCCCTACAATGATCAGTAGTAAACCGGAGATCCAGGTGATCACTTTCGTATAGGGGAGTATTTTTTTCGACCAGAAATAGAAACGCCGGTAAGCAAGGGCCATGAGGAAAAAAGGAGTAGCCAGTCCCAAAGAGTAGACCAAGAGCAGGAGGACGCCGGTGGCGATCTGCCCCGAGCTTCCGGCCAGCGTCAGAATCATGCCCAAAATTGGCCCGATACAGGGGGTCCAACCAAAGGCAAAAGTCACACCAGCTAAAAACCACCCTGTTACCCCAACGAGTGGTCGCTTGACCTGAAACCGCAATTCCTGTTGTAAAGGAAATAACCGAAAAACACCCCATTGGGATAAACCCAGAATAATAAGGAGGATTCCTCCTGTTTTCAGAAAGACCACCCGTAACCCCGTTAGGAGCTGCCCTAACGCCGAAAAGGCTGCCCCGAGCAACACAAAAACCAGCGTAAAACCGGTGATAAAAGTGATCGCCGCTTTGATCAGCTGTCCTGGTTTGTTCTCCCCGTCAGTAGGCAAAGTTCCGGTCAGCACCGCCAGATAACCGGGGGCCATGGCTAACACGCAAGGGGAAAAAAAGGAAAGTAATCCGGCCAGGTAAGAGAGGATAATGCCTGGTGTTTCCATGTGAACCTCCTTTCATTCCATCAACCAGCTGTCCTATTCCGCCAGGTACTTCTGGAGGCGGGTTTCCAATTGATTGGAAGTCAGCGCCCCCATAAAGATCTCTTTGATCCGGCCACTTTGGTCAATGAAGAGCGTGGTCGGAATCGCTCTAATGTTATATTTTTTGACAGTCTCTCCTTCTCCATCAAGTAAAACCGGAAACTCCATCTCCGCGGAGGCCACAAAGGTCTGTAATTGTTCCAGACTACTGTCCTCCCAGGCGTTAACCGCCAATATTTCCACCCCTTCTCCCTGGTATTTCCGGTAGAATGCGACTAAATCAGGAATTTCCCGTTTGCACGGTGGGCACCAGGTCGCCCAGAAATTTACCAAAGTCAGTTGGTGTTTGCGGTAAACTTCTTTCAATTCCACCCTTTCTCCGGAGAGATCTTCCAGGATAAAATTGGGCGCTACCGCCCCAACGGATACTGCTTCCTCCTCCTGCTCCTCCCCGAGACCAAGACCAACCCAGATTAAAAGTAGAACGGCAACAAGCACACCAAAGATCAGTAGACCTTTCCGGGATTTGAACGCCATCGTATAACCTCCTTTATACGGTACTGGGTATACTATACTATGCTATTGGTTCTGCCCATTGTCAATTACCAATTTCCAAGCACTCCGGTGCGGCCAAAATCATATCTATATCAGGGAGGGATCAGCGTGAAGACAGGTCGCATTCGAGATTTTTTTGCCGGGGGAAATACCGGCCAAGGATTCTATTCCTTTTATGATCAGGTAGTTGACCTAGAGGCAAGCCACTTATATATTCTGAAAGGAGGGCCCGGAACAGGTAAATCTACCTTTATTCGAAAAATCGGCGAGGACCTCTTTAAACAGGGTTATGACCTTGAATATCTCCATTGCTCATCGGATCGTAATTCCCTAGACGGGCTGGTAATCCCTGCTCTAAAGACAGCATTTATTGATGGAACCGCCCCCCATACAACCGATCCGATTTTGCCGGGGATAAGGGATGAGATCCTCAATCTCGGGGCCTTCTGGGACTCCCGCAGGTTAAAATTAAACCAAGACCGGATCATCAGAATCAACAAGAAGAAAAAAGCCTGTTATGAACGGGCTTACGTTTACCTGAATGCCGCGGCCGGGGTCTATCGGAATTGGCGAAAAACCAATTTTTCTTGTTTAGATGAGGTGCCTTGGTTAACCGCGTTAAGCACAATTAAAGAAGGGGTTTTTACCCCTTGTCAACCAACGGGAAAGCTAGGCCGGCTCCGGCATCTCTTTGCCAGCGCCATTACCGCCGATGGTCCTATTCATTTTTTGGAATCAATCTTTGCGGAAGCCGCCCACTTATATATTTTAGACGGTCCACCAGGCAGCGGCCGAGCCGGAATTTTAAATCGCCTAGTCGCCGCAACCATCGATTACGGTTTTGATGCCGAAGTTTTTCATTGTGCCCTGGATCCCGCCAAATATGAGCATCTCTGGATTCCCGCCCTAAAAACCGGCGTCCTTACCTCGACCTGGCCCCATAAATACCCACCTGGTGACGGTTGTCGGTTCATTGACACCGCCGCCTTTCTCAATCAGCAACAATCCTCATGCGCCGACACGCTAAAAGAATCCCGCCTTGTTTTTCTTGAACTTTGGGATCGGTCCATCGCTTGGCTCAGCATGGCAAAAAAAATTCATCAAGAATTGGAGGAATATTATGTCGATTGTATGGATTTTACCCAAACAACCCGCCTGCGCCAAGCAATTCTACAGCAGCTCTTAGACGAGAGAATTGTCAGATAATTGATGCAGCAGCTTTTTTATAATAATTGACCCGCCGATTTTACATAAATTAGAAGGTTCGAAGCAGGAGATAGTCCAGGGACTAACGAATAACTTCAGGATATTATTTCAAGTATAAAATGAGGTGCTTTAAACAGATGGACTTATTTGAAAAATGTTACGATTATACCATAGCCAAAGAGGCGATGGCCGCCGGATTATATCCTTATTTCCATGCCCTCCAATCGGGTCAGGATACGGAAGTCACCATGAGCGACCAAGATAATGTCTTAATGATTGGGTCCAATAATTATTTAGGCCTCACCAGTGACCCACGGGTTAAACAAGCCGCCATTGAGGCCACTGAGAAGTATGGATCCGGTTGTTCTGGATCGCGATTTCTGAATGGAACTTTAGACATTCACCTCACCCTTGAGGAGCGCTTGGCGCAATTTATGCATAAAGAGAAAGCGCTGCTTTTTTCGGCTGGGTTTTTAGCGAACTTAGGAATAATCTCTGCCATTGCCGGACGGGGTGACTATATCCTCTGTGACCGGGCGAACCATGCCAGTATCTACGACGGCTGTCGTTTATCCTTTGCGAAAATGTTCAAGTATGATCATAATGACATGGAAGACTTGGAAAAACTCCTGCAGAAGCTGGGGACGGAGGCTCCAAAACTAATCATCACCGATGGCGTTTTCAGTATGGAGGGTGATCTGGCCAATCTACCAGAGATCGTCCGCTTAGCCCGAAAATACAATGCTCGTATCCTGGTGGATGATGCCCACGGGGTTGGGGTCCTAGGCGCCAACGGACGGGGCACCGCCGAGTACTTTGGGTTAGAAGATGAAGTTGACATGATCATGGGGACCTTCAGTAAATCCTTCGCTTCTTTAGGTGGTTTTCTGGTCACTTCCGAACCGGTTTGCCACTATATTCAACATGTTTCCCGTCCTTTAATCTTTACCGCCAGCATGACACCGGCTTCAACCGGGGCCGCCCTAAAAGCTCTGGAGCTGATCGAAACCGAACCCCAGCGCCGTCAACACCTGCTCACCATTGCTGAGCAGTTCCGTGCCGGTCTGAAACAACTTGGGTTTACGTTTAGTCCAGGCGTTACGCCCATTATTCCTATTCTCGTTGGTGATATGGGTAAGACCTTTATGGTCTGTAAAGTCCTTTTTGAAAATGGGATTTACGTCAATCCGGTGGTAGCGCCGGCCGTCCCGGCTGATGCCACCCTGATCCGTACCAGCCTCACCGCCACCCATACGGTGGAACAGATCGACCGTGCCCTGGCGATCTTAGCTAAAGTCGGCCGGGAAATGGAGATTATCCCAGCGTAAAGAAGCCCCCTCGCCAGGTTTTTCCTGCGCCAGGGGGCTTCTTTTATAACAATCTTTTTTTATTGAAAATCAATCCCGTAAAAAACCCGGATTAACTTCTCCTTTATGCGTTCCGGGACTAAACTCGCCAGTACCGGAAATTTCGTCGAGAGGTAATCACCCGCAACATAACACGAACGGGGATTTTTCTTACCAACAATTTTCAATACTTGATCGGCAATCACCTGTGGCGAAGGGGCTTTTTGCATATTTACATCGATCATCCGCCAACAGGCATCGGCCCATTTTTGGTAAGGTGAGTTTTCCTTAATCCCAAATTTAGTCACATTATTAAAGTTCGTATTAATATCGCCGGGTTCCAGGGAGACCACCTTTACCCCGAAGGGTCGTAGTTCTTGGCGTAACCCTTCGGTTAGCGCTTTCAACGCAAACTTCGTGGCTGAATAATGAACCTGGAACGGTATGACAAAACGAGCAGCCAAAGAAGTGATATTAATAATCAGCCCGCCCCGTTGCTCCCGCATCACGGGTGCAACCGCTTGGATTAACCGTAACGCACCGCCATAATTCGTAGCAAAAATCGCTTCAACCTGCGCTAAGGGAAACTCTTCTAAGGGTCCGAATACTCCGAAGCCGGCATTGTTAATTAAGACATCGATCCCCTCGGCTTCCGCCAGGAAACGACTGAACCCGTCCCGAACCGACTCATCGTCGGTCACGTCCATTTCCACAAACTTCACCTGTTGCTGTAAGGTGGTCGGGAGGGTCGCCACCTTAGTAAGATCACGAGTCGTTCCCCAAACCAAGCACCCTTTTTCCGCCAAGGTCAGAGCAATGGCTGCCCCAATTCCCGAAGAAGCTCCGGTAATCAGAACTTTTTTCCCTGCTAATCCCTTTTCCATCCCCAAACGCCCCTTTACTACTCTTGCCCGCTTTTGTCACCGATACCCTAGTACCCTACTTCGAACGGGCTTTTTTTCCGCCAAAGACCCGTTGCCAGAAATTCAATCCCCACGTGTCCCAGGTCTTCATGACTTTTTCAGTCATGTCTTCCCCACCCACTTGGAACCCTTCTTTGAGGAGGAGACAATCCAAACGTTTATCTTTTACGACTTTGGCGATGACCGCTTCGAATTCCTCCATCACGGCCGCCTCTTCTTGGCGGTAGCTCTCCTCTAGTTCATGTTTTTTCTGATCAATCCGCGCCTGAACCGCCAAGGCCATTTCCTGACTCCGGCCATATTCATGAGGGTCTAAAGCCTTGACCTGTTGTTGATGTTCCGCTAAAACCTGGGCGGTATAATCCGCTAAAAGCAGCCGATTGGCTTGTGCTTGTTCTTCTAACCGCCGGAAGGGAGGAGCATCTTTTTTAATCAAGGCCAAATCGATCAGACCGATTTTTGGTGCTGATAGTTTCTCTTTCGCCTCTACGGTTCGGTACTGTCCGGAAAAGGACAACAAAATAATTAAGAGTCCCACCGTTAAAGTGAACGAGACAATCAACCGCTTTTTCATCTTAAACCGCTCCTAATAGGGCATTTTGTAAAGACAAGGCAAAAAGCCCATTTAAAATAGTTCCAAACTAATAAGTTATATTCCACCCTCCTCCCGGATTTCCTGCCGGAAGAGATTGCATTAGTATTTGACCCGTTTTCCTGTATAAAGCAGAATGGTTTCTTCGCCAATATTAGTCGCATGATCAGCAATCCGTTCCAAATAACGGGCAACCATATTTAAGCGGATGATCTGCTTTACCCAGTTGGGATCTTCTTGTGCTGTTAAATTTGTTGTCAACTCTTTATATATGGAGTCGCAAATATTATCAGCCTCTTCATCTTTCCGGCAAACTGCTTCCGCTAGGTCGGCATTACCGTCAAGAAAAGCCCTTAATGCAACATCGAGCATGTTAAGGGCTAACGAGGCTAACTGGGGAATATGAATTAAAGGTTTAATATACTCTTGATTTTTCAACTCTAAGGTGATCTCAGCAATGTTCGTGCCGTAATCAGCAACCCGCTCCAGATCTCTTGCCAGCTTAAAAACGGAAAGACTGCTCCGAAGTTCTTTTCCTTGGGGATTCTTGGCCGCAATAAACCGTGTGATTAGATCTTCGATTACAATTAAGTGATTGTCAATTAAATCGTCTTGGTTAATGATCTCGAGGGCAATTTCAGAATTTTTTTCAACTAAAGCATCGATCGAACACCGTACCGCCTTTTTTACCTCTCCCCCCATCTGTTCTAACTCCATCATCAACTGATCAAGCTGGTTCAAAGAAACCACACCTTTCCTCGTTAATAATTAGGGAATAATCTCCTCTACCTTTATCAACGACCAACTGGGTAATAAAATTCCCACAAGCATAATATTAGTTACGGAAGATTAAAAATCCTGCTATGAAAGATGATCTTATCCCCTCCAGGTAGCTCTTTCCAAATCCCGCTTTCCGGAAGGATTAAGCCCGATGAATAGCGAATTAGTTTATTTTAGGCTCTGAATGCAGTTATACCAAAGCTTTTTGCCATGAGAACGCAAAAGGCCCGCTATAAGGAGGTGAATTCGGTGATTTCTAAGATCCGCTACGGAAGCGGAATTCCGGATTTATTTCTATTTACTCATCTTTATATCTCTAAATCCATTGTTTTTCAGATTGAACAACAAATTCCTTGGGAGGAGTAAAACAAATGTCCATTAAAATTGTGACCGATTCCACGGCTGACCTCTCACCGGAATTAATTAACCGCTACGGTATTAACATTGTTCCGCTTTCAGTCACCTTTGGTGAAGAGGTCTATCTCGATGGAATTGACCTAACCCCGGAAACTTTTTTAGAAAAAGTCAAAACTTCTCCGGATTTTCCCAAAACCGGTCAGGCAAACCCGGCTACATTTCTAGAACTATACCGCCGTTTACTGGCCGAGGGTCATGAGATCTTTTTTGTAGGAATTTCCTCCGACTTATCAGGAACTTACGCCTCCGCGTGTCTGGCCGCCGCGGAATTAGGGGATGCCCCCATCGCCACCGTTGATTCGCGAAACCTCTCAATGGGTATCGGTATTCTCGCCTTACAAGCCGCCGAACTGGCCGAACAAGGGTTTTCCTTGAGCGAGATTGTGGCCCGGGTGACTGGGATGACTTCCCGCATCCGAACCTCCTTTATCGTAAATTCTTTAGATTTTTTATATAAAGGAGGAAGACTGACTCGCACCCAAGCCCTGGTCGGGAACGTTTTACAAATTCATCCTCGTATTGAGGTAATCGATGGAAAAATGAGCGTCCCGGAAAAATTCCGCGGTAGTAAAGCAAAAGCCAATACCCGGCTATTGGAGTGGGCGACGGACAATCGCGAAAACATCGATGACAACTGGATCTCTGTTACCCACTGTGACGACCACGAGTCGGCACTCCAGATCGCCGACCAACTGCGGGAAATGAAACTAGCCCGGAACATCGTAATAACCCAGGCCGGTGCCGTGATTTCCACCCACTGCGGTCCGGGGACCGTCGGCATTCTCTATTTAGAAAATAGCCCATGTTGTTCACCAAGCAATGAAGAGTAGTCGGCGTGAGCAACTCAATTAAAGCGCCTCCGGGGCTTGTCGACTCAGCTGGCTTCAATTTTCATCATTTCATGTGCGCGGGCAGTAGCCAGCGTGAGCGACTATTTAGAAAAAGACTAAAACTAACACAATAATCATCCAAATAAATCGAAAAGGGGCCGTCAAAGGCCCCTTTTGCTTTCGTCAAACGCTGTTTCTTTTAGTACTTTGAGTTCGCAATCCTGGTCACCGGTACCGGTAAAATGATTTTTTGGCCGGTGCACAGCTTTGTTACATCTTTAATCCCATTAAGATCCTTCAGCACCGCCACGGTTGTGCCGTACCTTTTCGCCAGACGCCAGATGGTTTCTTGGTGTTTTAAAACATAAATCCGCTCATTGGGAATGGGGATCAATAAAACAGTATTGGTCTTGATAATGCTAGGGTTTTGTAATTGATTAACCTTAATAATTGATTCCATCCTAATCCCAAACTTACGGGAAAGACCGATTACCGTGTCATGCTTTTTAATAATATACGGAATGTTGGTGGTGTTTATCTCCCCAATTGCTTTTGGTTGCTCCCGCAAAATCGGTTCAATGCTTTTATTTACCGTGTTCCCTGGTGCCACCTGGTTTTAAACCAACGGTTGTCTTAAGCTGTCTTTGACTGGTGCCATCACCGCAATCTCATTGGTTTTAAAATCATACCGTATTTTGTAGCTGGAAACTACTGTTTCCAAAGCCTTCGCTACCGAAAGGGACGGGGTATATTGCAGGGGGAGCACATGTAGGTTGACATCGCCGGTCTCAATCTGCGCCAGCGAGCGCTCATCGCCAATCACTACGGTGTTTGAATTCAGCCATTTTTCCTTTAACCCATGGTTGGTAGCGATTTCACCCACTGTTTGTTTTAGAAACGACCCCGATTCAATAATCATCGTTGCTTTTTTAATTTGGAATTGCTCGGGCCCGGAAGAAATTGAACAGTTGCGAAATTATTGTTGGAAAAAAGAAGGAAATATTGGATTAAATTAATATTAAACAAGTAATAGGAACTTTATCTCTTTAAAGGAGGGTCTTCATGTATAACTTGGACCAACTCCTCTCGTATCTTGTTTTTGTCACGGTCATTACCTTCATCTTTGAACGCATTATTGAAAATTTACTGATTCCGCTCATCCCCCCCACCCCACAAAAAGAAGAAGGTACGGAACCAGGTGCCAGTAAAGGTGCGACTTTCCGTACGTACGTTACTTTATTCCTCAGCTTTGCCTTTGGCCTGGGGCTAGCCCTTTCGAGTTCCCGGTTCCGGCTGCTGGCCGGTGGGCTTGGCATCGAAGCCACTCCCTTAATCGACAGCATCCTTTCCGCTGCTCTAATGGCTGGCGGCTCCCAACCGCTCCATTCCATTATTGAATATACACGGAAGAAAAACAAGTAACCATTGTCGCCTTCTTATTGATTTTTCTTCCTAAAGCTGGTACTTTATTAATAGCGAATGATCTTTTTAAGGAGCAAAGCATGAAGTATAAACTAATGGCCGTTGATGTTGACGGCACCCTCCTCGACAGCAAGAAAAACCTGACGCCGGAAACAATCAAGGCCATCCGCGAAGCTGTCCAAAGCGGTTTGATTTTTACGATCTGCACCGGACGACCGATCCAGGGCGTTGAACCGTTAATTGATCAGCTTGGGTTAGATCTCCCGTTCATCACTTATAACGGTGCGATGATTGTGATGGGCAAATCACGGAAAATTCTTTACGCCCGGACCATGCAGGGCGAGGATGCAAAAGCAGTGTTTGAACTGGGAAACAGATTGCAAACCACCATTGTCCTCTGGGTTGATAATAAACTCTACGTCAAACCCTTAGGCCACAATGCAGCGGCCTACAGCGATCTCTCCCGCACCGAAGCCTTACCCATCGAGGATCTAGACGCCCTGATCGCGCAAGGAGTGACGAAAGTACTTTTCTACGACAAAGTAGAAACGATCCGCCACTATGAACAAACCGTAGGTCCTTTTGTTCCGAAAACGGTTAATTATTGCACCTCTCAACCTTTTCTCCTGGAGTTTTTTGACCAGGAAGTCTCGAAGGCCAATGCCTTAGCTAGACTAAGCGCCTATTACGGCTTTACTAAAGATGAAGTCATCGCCATCGGCGACGGCCAGAATGACCTGTCCATGATCGAATACGCCGGACTCGGTGTCGCCATGGCCAACGCCGAGGAGACCATTAAACAGCAGGCCGACTATGTTACACTCTCCAATGATGAAAATGGTGTTGCCCATGTCATCAAGGAATTCATTCTTTAATTAATTGTTTAAACTTAAGGAGGAGTTAGGTATGGACTTAACACGAACGCCACTGGGGCTAGTGGAAGGAAAAGAGGTTTTCCTGTTTACGCTGGTTAATGACAATAACATGACCGCGAAAATTATCAATTACGGGGCGATTATCACTTCCCTCTTGGTCCCGGATCAAACCGGGAAGATCGATGATGTTGTCCTTGGCTTTGATCGTCTCGACGATTATTTAGCGGACTCCCCCTACTTCGGTGCCATCGTGGGACGATACGGAAACCGGATTGCCGCAGGCCGCTTTGAGCTCAACGGTCAGGAGTACCGCTTGGCGCGGAACGACGGAGAGAACCATCTACACGGTGGAATCCGTGGTTTTGACAAGGTGGTGTGGGAAGCAAAAGAGATCCGACAGTCCGATGGCGTCGGGGTGGAACTGACTTATCTCGCCAAAGATGGTGAGGAGGGTTACCCGGGAAACCTGACCACCACCGTTCGTTATCTGCTGAATAACCAAAATGAATTGGTGGTCAATTATCGCGCCACCACCGACCAACCGACGGTGGTCAACCTCACCCAACATAGTTTTTTTAATTTAAATGGTGAAGGCTTGGGTAATGTTTTAGAACATGAAGTCATGATCAACGCCCTTCATTACACAGCGGTTAACGAAGGACTGATTCCCACCGGCGAACTAAAACCGGTCAAAAACACCCCTTTGGATTTTTCAACCTGGCACCCGATTGGCACCCGCATCAAAGAGGTTACCGGCGGTTATGACCATAATTATGTACTCAATAAAGATAGCGGCACCCAACCATCATTGGCGGCTAAGGTCCGTGAACCCCAAAGCGGGCGGGTCCTGACGGTCTACACCACCGAACCCGGACTCCAGTTTTATACCGGAAATTTCCTCGATGGTACCTTCATCGGTAAGCGGGGCGTCAATTACGACATTCACAGCGGGTTCTGCCTGGAAACTCAACATTTCCCCAATTCCCCGAATCAACCGGAGTTCCCTTCGACCATCCTTAATCCGGGGGAAGTTTATCAACAAACGACCATTTTCCGCTTCTCAACCGGTTGGTAAAATCCTTTTTCGACCGGACGGCAAAATCGAGTGGGTAGGATCAAAGATTGATCCTACCCACTTTTAAACTCCCGTTTTCAACGTATTTGTTTCCTGATGAGAAGAGCCGATCGGAGAGGACCTTTCCCGTCGGGCTGCACCCACGGTGACCAAGACTGCGCTGAGCGTCAGCATGAAGCTCACCACATAAAAGGTGGTACTAGGTACTTCCTGGAAGATATAATAGCTAAATATCCCGGCAAACACAAACTGAAACATCGATAAAATACTAACCAACTGCCCACGCAGACGGCGCATGGCGTAGTTTAACACAGTGTGCCCGATCACGGTGGGGATTAACGCTATAGCGAGCGCGAGGCCGATCTCCCTCGCGCCGTAATTGACTATGGGATTTTCGAAGCCCAAGGCAAAGAGAAAACAGAAGCAAAACCCATAAAAGTACACCGGTACCATATAAAGCCATAAATTAATTTTGGCCAGATTTTTTCGACCTAAGACCAGATAAATACTTAAAAAAAGCATGGACACAAAGCACAAAAGGTCTCCCTTGAAATAAGTAGGGTTAATCTTATAATCGGAGTAACCCAGTACAACTAGGCCGATTAGGACCACCGCTGTCGACAAAGCCTCGCTCCGATTGATTTTTTCGTGCAAGAACAGATAAAGCAGCATCGGCATGACCAGTGGCGATAAATTGATAATAAAACTAGCATTCGCCACCGGGGTCAAACGAGCGGCGGTAATCCAGGTAATAAAATGTAACGCCAGCATGGCCCCAGACCATACCGGCGGCAAAAACAATTCACGCCTCGTCATTGCGGGGCGTTGCGTATGCCAGGCCTTCACAAAGGATGGGAGCAAAAGAGCGGCAGCACCCAGTAAACGGTATGCGGCCAAGGTAATAGGGGGAATTTGCGATAATCGAATAAATATCGCCGACGTAGAACAGGCTATAATCCCAAACACTAATACCAACAACGACCATAACACAAGCATTGCCTCCTAAAAGAATCCAATCATTCATTTTTCGCTGCACAATTTGGGTAATTCAAGCACCTTCAGGATCAGTTTGATTGCTGTACTTCACTGGTCTCAACTAAAACAATTTGCAGCCGAATCTTATCCACCAATTCGACGAGGACGGTTTCCTTCGTCACAAACCGCACGATCCCATAACAGTGCTGATCAAAGGTATCATAGATCCGACCGGCGCTATGGCAACCCCGGGGGACCGTAGTCGTACTGTTGGCTACAAAACCAACTTGACCTACGGGCTTTAGCTCCACCCGAATCGCTTCATCATCAAAGGTATTGTTGGGTTCTTTGACCAATTTAACGATTTGCTCAGGTTTAAAAATCTTCCGTCCGTAGAATTGGCCAAAACCCACTACCGCAATATATCTTTCTTTCAATCCCTTTGTCCCCCTTTCTCTAGCTCTTCGTTTCTATTTTACCATAGGAAAAGGACCTACAGTAGTAGTTTTCTTCCGGTACTCTGTGATCAAATCCTGATAACGCTCCACTACTTCAGTGACAATTTGCTCCCAATGGCGGTAGACCGTTTGCTGTGCCTGCTTACCAACGGCCACCAACTGCTGGGGATTCTCCAGAATCGCTTTGATCCTCTGCGCTAAACTTTCGGTATCGTTTTCAATCAGAAAGCCGTTAAAATTATCAATGATCCCTTCCGCACTATTCGAACCGGCCACAACTACCGCCGGGCAATTCGCGGCCGCCGCCTCTTGGATCACGATGGGAGCATTATCATAAACAGAAGGGAAAAGGAAAAGATCAGCCCGGGCGTAAAGGGATTTCATTAATTCACGGTCGAGGACACTACCCATAAAGATGACCTGATTTTCAAGGTCAAGTTCCTTGACAAGATCCTTCATTCCCTGGGCGGCGTAACCCGTTCCCACAAAAACCATGCGGAAAGCGACTCCCCATTGTTGTAATCGCTTTAGTCCTTCAATCAGCAAGCGAACATTTTTTTGCCAAATGTGTTGACCGACAAAGAGAAAAACCGTTTCGGTAGGGGCAAGACCCAATTGTTCGTTAATCTCCACCCGACGTTGCTCCATATTATGCGGAGGAAGAAACTCGGTACCATTCGCCACTACTTCTACATTCCCTTGGTAGCCGTAATCCCGCAAAGTCTGCGCCGTTCCCTTACTAACTGTCCAAACCGCGTCAACCTGGGCGAAAAACTTCATCACTTGCCCGACGCCAAAACGGGCGAGGGAGTCTGCTTTGACCACTGTTTTAAAATCATCATAGAATTTAGAATGAAAGGTGGCAACGATGGGGATCTTCTTTTGCCGAGCAACCTTCAGCGCCAGCTGCCCAGCGGAGAAAGGAGAATGGGTATGAACCAAGTCAAAAGGGATCTCCTTGAGTATGCGGTGTACTTTCAAGTCAACCTGGGGACAACCCAACCGGTAGGGTGGTCGGAAAAACAATGGTAATGAGTTGTAACGGAGCACGGGAAAAGAGTCAGCATCTTGGTAACCGGGATACTCCGGGGTAACCACATAACACTGGCCGTATTTTTTATGTAACCAGTAAGCATAGTTTCTAGTTACATTCGCTACCCCATCCATCACCGGCGGATAAGAATCATTAAACTGTCCAATCACTAGTTGCTCTTCCATCAATTTCTCCTCCCCTACTCTCAGGTCTAAGACCGCTGTCGTGAACGCCTAAGCCAATAAAAAAAGCCAAGCGTAAGCAGAAACTATATTCCTAATTATAACGTAAAAAACGGTAAACTCAATCCGTTTTAAAGGAATATTCATTTTTGGGTTCATTGTATAATTAATTGCCCAGATCCTAAAAAACAGATGACTCACGTCA
>ENA-UOOR01000673-UOOR01000673.1-fermentation-metagenome-genome-assembly--contig:-NODE-673-length-46494-cov-26.014298_pt1 | contig 46494 bp, 51 predicted proteins | sample MGYA00245780_ERZ724029 | MGnify/ENA primary metagenome ERZ724029 (study PRJEB28704, sample SAMN03018315) | fermentation metagenome | biome: anthropogenic terrestrial biome; feature: soil; material...
ATTTTTAATAAGATGATATGTAATTAAATAATTGCGATGAAAAAGAGGAGTAAGTGCATAAACCTGCCAGAGAGTGAAATCCACCGGATGAAAGGTTTCATAGGTCAATTTGTGCTGAAGGTAGCTTTTGAGCATTTAATCTGAAGTAGCAGTAAGATTAAACGGATTACCGTTATATAGTTAAAGAGCCGTAATGGAAATTAGGTGGTACCGCGGGTTTTCTCGTCCTTTTATAAGAGGGAGAAAATCCGCTTTTTTAATGACCTAACTTCATTTTGCGAATCTTTACAAATATTTTTTGAAAGGAAGGATATTATGTCAACGAACATACCAAGTAAGTATAATCCGAAGGAATTTGAAGATAAAATTTATAAAATCTGGATGGATGAAAATTGCTTCAGAGCAGAAATTAATAAAGATAAAAAACCATTTACCATTGTGATGCCACCACCAAATATTACAGGTCAGCTTCACATGGGGCATGCATTAGACCAAACATTGCAGGATGTTCTTATCAGGTGGAAAAGAATGATGGGTTTCGAAGCCTTGTGGCTTCCCGGTTCAGACCATGCAAGTATTGCGACTGAAGTAAAAGTAGTTGAAAGACTTAAAAAAGAAGAAGGAAAAACAAAGGAAGAGATAGGAAGAGAAGAGTTTCTGAAAAGAGCTTGGAAGTGGAAGGAAGAATTTGGCGGCAGAATAGTTGAGCAGGTAAAAAAGTTAGGCAATTCCTGCGATTGGTCAAGAGAAAGATTCACCATGGATGAAGGCTGCAATGAAGCTGTTACTGAGTTTTTTATAAGATTGTACGAAAAAGGGCTTATTTATAAGGGCAATAGAATTATTAACTGGTGTCCTGACTGCCATACAACACTTTCTGATGCGGAGGTTGAACATGAGGACACTGCCGGCAAATATTATTATGTAAAATATCCATACGCTGATAATAAGGATGAATATTTCATAATTGCAACGACAAGACCTGAAACTATTTTTGGTGATGTTGCAATAGCTGCACACCCTGAGGATGAAAGATACAAACATTTAATAGGGAGAAATGTAATTGTTCCATTGGCTGGAAGGGAAATTCCTATAATAGCAGATATATACCCTGATATGGAAAAGGGTACGGGCGCATTGAAAATAACGCCGGCACATGACCCTAATGACTTTGAAATAGGTCTTCGTCACAACTTAGAGCAAATAAGCTGCATGAACGAAGATGGAACAATGAATGAAATAGCAGGAAAATATGAAGGTATGACACGTTTTGAATGCAGGGAAGCATTTGTAAAGGATCTTGAAGATAACGGATATATTGTCAAAATAGAAAATACTGACCACAATGTTGGAACATGCTACAGATGTCACAATATTATCGAACCGAGAATTTCGGATCAATGGTTTGTTAAAATGAAACCATTGGCGGAACCTGCATTAAAAGCAGCTGCCCATAAGGAAGTTGAGCTGGTTCCCGAGAGATTTACCAAAATATACAATCACTGGCTTGAAAATATTAGAGACTGGTGTATTTCAAGACAATTGTGGTGGGGTCACAGAATTCCGGCATATTATTGTCAGGATTGCGGTGAATTAATGGTTCAAAAGGATGCTCCGAAAAAATGCGTTAAATGTGGAAGCATCAACATAAATCAGGATGAGGATGTTCTTGATACATGGTTTTCGTCAGGCTTGTGGCCATTTTCTACATTAGGCTGGCCTCATGAAACAGAAGATTTAAAATACTTCTATCCTACAGATGTATTGGTTACAGGATACGATATTATATTCTTCTGGGTTGTAAGAATGGTATTTTCTGCTTTGGAGATTACCGGAAAATCACCCTTTACCCATGTTTTTATCCACGGGCTGGTGAGAGATGCAGAAGGAAGAAAAATGAGCAAATCATTAGGAAACGGCATAGATCCTCTTGATGTTATAGACAACTATGGTGCGGATGCTTTGCGATTCATGCTTATGACAGGAATATCACCGGGAAACGATACAAGGTTTAATTATGACAGATTGGAATCAAGCCGTAACTTTGCAAACAAACTGTGGAATGCGTCAAGATTCGTATTAATGAATATAGACGGTGACTTGACAGATGAAGAAACGGCAAAGAAAAATTATAAAGCAGAGGATAAATGGATAATTTCAAGAGTTAACAAGGCGGCAAAGGATGCTACCGAGTATCTTGAAAAATTTGAACTCGGAATGGCTGCACAAAGGGTTTATGATTTCATATGGAATGAATATTGCGATTGGTATATTGAAATTGTAAAACCTAAATTATATGGTGCTGATGGCGTTGATAAGGATACTGCAAGATTCGTACTGATTAAGGTACTGAAGGATATGCTGAAGCTGTTGCATCCGTTCATGCCGTTTATAACAGAAGAAATTTGGTCATACCTGCCGAATACTTCCGAAAGATTAGTAATGGCTGAATGGCCTGAGTATTCGGAAGAAGAAAATTTTGAAGAATCGGAAATAAATCTCGAATTTATAATGGAAGCAGTGCGAAGCATCCGTAATATAAGAGCAGAAATGAATGTTTTGCCTTCAAGAAAAGCAAGGGCTATATTCATCCCCTCGAAAGATGAAGCTAAAATGTTTATTGAATCAGGAGCTAATTATTTTGCAACATTGGCGAATATAACGGAAGTTAAAATTGTAAATGATAAGACGGAAATAGGTGTAGATACGGCATCCTCTGTAATCGACGGAACAGAAATTTACCTGCCATTAGCTGATTTAATAGATTTTGAAAAAGAAGTCGAAAGACTTGAAAAAGAAAAGGTAAGACTTGAAGGTGAATTGAAAAGAGTAAAGGGTAAGCTCGGCAATGAAAAATTCATCAGTAAGGCTCCCGAAAGTGTTGTTAATGAAGAAAAGGAAAAACTTCAGAAATATCAGCTGATGATGGAAAAGGTAGTTGAAAGATTAGAGCACATGAAAAAGTGAGACCGTGAGTATGCCCTAAAACAATGGGTATGTACATGGTAATAATAAATATTTTTCAAAGGGAGAAGAGTATGAATTATCAGGAATTGCTAAACAGGGCAAGAGAAAAGATGGCGCCAAATTGCAGAGTTTGCAGGGAATGCAATGGTATAGCATGCAAGGGAGAAATTCCCGGAACAGGCGGAAAAGGAAACGGCAATGCATTTAAGGTATGTATTGATTTTTTGGCATCGGTTAAAATTAATATGGATACTATTTATAAAAATGAAGGTCAGGATACTTCTGTTTCATTATTTGGAAGAAACTTTAAATACCCTTTCTTTGCAGCACCAATCGGAGGTATGAATTTTAATTATAACGGTGCAATTACAGAAGCCGAATATGATGAAGCAATAGTACAGGGTACAATAAGGGCGGGAAATGCAGCATTTACAGGAGATGGTGCTCAGGACAGTTTATTTTTTGACAGTCTTCCTATTATAAAAGAAGCGGAAGGAATTGCAGTACCCACAATTAAACCGTGGAAAAATGATAAGGCTTTGGAAAAAATTAAAATGATTGAAGAAGTAAATGCCATGGCATTTGCAATGGATATTGATTCTGCAGGACTTATTAACTTAGCATTGGCAGGAAAGCCTGTATCAGCTAAAAGTGCAGAGGAACTTAAAGAATTAACTGATTCAACCGAAATTCCTTTTATAGTAAAAGGAGTTATGACAGCCAAAGGCGCTGAAAAAGCGTTGCAGGCAGGTGCTTACGGAATTGTGGTATCCTCTCACGGAGGAAGGGTTTTAGCTGATGCTCCGGCTACATGTGCCATGCTTCCCGAGATAAGAGAAGCGGTAGGAGATAAGCTTAAGATTTTTGTTGATGGTGGGATTCGTTCGGGAGCCGATGTATTTAAAGCCATCGCATTGGGGGCAGATGCTGTGTTAATAGGCAGACCGTATGTTATTGCGGCATTTGGAGGCGGTATCGAAGGCGTTGAATTATATACCGAAAAAATCGGTGCGGAGTTAAGAGAAACAATGATAATGACCGGCTGCAAAAATATAAGCGACATAACGAGAGATAAAATAATCGTATAGGGAGCCGTTCACTTTGGATTCCATTTGATACAAATCATATAAAATAAAAGCGAAAGATAACTAATCAGTTTCTTTCGCTTTAACTTTTTATATTCAATTTTATCATCTTCATACCATCCGTTTTAATCTTCTTCTTGTCTCAATCCTCTTTCGTGCAATTCACATTCTTTTTGACTGCACTTTCCATCCACATTATATATGCAAGTAATTGTACCGCATTGTCTAAAATTCATTTTTGCAACTACATCTCTGATATCTTTCACTACTGTGCCCATGAGCGAACCTCCTTTTTTAAATCGTACCTTATTATATCATCTAAAATGCAATTTGTAAACAAAAACTTTCATAAAAATTAAAAAATATTGTAAACAAGCGCACTTTTTAATCAAAAATGCAAGATGACTTTATACTGCTTCAGCAAACATTACAATTTCAATACTTAACAACTTGCAAAAGTATCTTGCAAAAAAATCAAAAATGCAAGACGCACTTTCTGAAAGTCAATATTTTATTATTTAGTTTTGCATGATGTCAAAAAAAGAAAAAAAGTGCAAAATTTTTAAGTTTTGCACTCAGAAGAATTTACACATATTTCATAGCAATGACTAATTTATATTATAGCCAAAACTATAAAGTTAATTAAGAATAAAATTGTTGAAACCAATAATATTGGGTGCACATCGCTGAATTTTCCTTTGCATGCCTTAACTAAACAGTAAAATATGAAGCCTGCTGCAATACCGTATGAAATGCTGTATCCTAATCCCATAAACACTGAAGCAAAGAATGCAGGTATTGCTTCCTCCAAGTCTTCCCAATTGATTTTAGTAAATGATGACATCATCATAACACCAACTATTATTAAAACAGGAGATGTGGCTGCCGAAGGAACAATTCCTGCAATCGGTGCAATAAATATACATGCAAGGAGCAACAGTGCTGTTACAACACTTGTAAGCCCTGTTCTTCCTCCTGCGCCGATACCTGCGGCACTTTCAACATATGTTGTTGTATTGGATGTTCCGAAAACTGCTCCCACAGATGTGGCAATTGCATCCGCAAATAATGCTTTATCCATCTTTGATTTAAATCCTGTGCTTGTTTCAAGAGCTTTTTGATCATCTTCGCTGAAGATTCCGCTTCTTCTTCCCGTGCCTATAAAGGTTCCGATTGTGTCAAAGGTATCTGACAAGCTGAATGCAAATATAGTCATAAGAACAAGCGGTATACGTGAAGGGTCTGAAAACAGGGACTGCATTCCTTTAGGACCAAAAGCAGCTCCGAATGTTATTCCCAAATCGGCAAATGCTGAAGACAGCCCTCCGGTACTGATTGATACATTGGAAATATCAACAACTCCAAATGGTATGCCTATCAATGTTGTTGTTATAATGCTGATAAGTATGGCTCCTCTGACATTTTTAACAATCAGTATAACCAATATAACCAAGCCTATTAATGCAAGCTGTGTAGAGGGATTTGTAAAATCAACAAGTGCGGGTATAATTCCCCCGTCTGTCACAACCGAAAAAATATTGCTGTAAGTACCGTCTATTGCAAAGGGTGTATTGTTAATTGTCAGAATGTAAGCCGGTTCAGAAGTAAATTGAATAATATTTGCACCTTTGATGCCTATATATGCTATGAAAATCCCTATACCGCCGCTGATTGCATTTTGCAAGCTTTCGGGAATAGCTTTTATTATGCTTTTACGAATTTTTGTAACCGTAATAAATATATTTAACAATCCGCAAATAAAAACCAATGCCAATGCCTGTTCCCATGTAAATCCAAGGGCAAATACAACTGTATATGTAAAAAAAGCATTAAGACCCATACCCGGTGCCTGTGCATAAGGTACATTAGCGAATACTCCCATTACCAAGGTTCCGATTGCAGCTGCTATAATCGTTGCCAAAAATACAGCCTGTGAAGGCATTCCTGTTGCTGATAGTATTGCAGGATTTACAAATATAATATAAGACATTGCAAAAAAGGTGGTGAATCCTGCCATGATTTCAGTGGATACATTAGTTCCGTTTTCTTTTAGTTTAAAAAATTGTTCCATTATTCCTCCTGTCAATTGATTCAATTTTGGTGTTATGTTCAATATGTCCAATGGCAAATAAAAATATTCTGTTAGCGTAAGCCTGAACATAAAGAAGCAAGAAAATTATCACATTTTGTATTATAATATAATATATACAAATGTACAACAAAAATTTATTATTTAATGTTCGTATATAGTCATACTATATTTGTATTTACAGATAAACAAATTCTTGTTTTAATATGAGATCCTTCACATCAGGGGTAACATTGATTGGAATCTACAAAGAATAAATAAAAAAGAATGACCCAAATTATAGATTTGGGTCATCCGCGCAGTCTCATTCAACAACGGTTTAGCATCCTTCGGACGCAAACATTGGAAATTCGCTGCAAATTAACTACCGCTATTTTTTAGAAAAAACACTCTAAAAATAAGGTCATGGCATCTTTAATTAGTGAATATTTGTGTCCAATATGGTGTTCCGTTTGAGTTTGTAACATATCCAACACCAATTTTTGAGAAGTTGGCTGAAAGGATATTAGCTCTGTGTCCCGATGAATTCATCCAAGCATTTACTACTATCTCAGGAGTTCTTTGTCCTGAGGCTATATTTTCGCCCCATGCTGACCAACTGATTCCAAACTGTCTTAACATATCTCCTGCACTGCCGTAAGTAGGTGATTGATGCGCAAAGTAATTGTTTACTGCCATATCTTTAGATTTAGCCCTTGCAACATTAGAAATTGCTGAATCCATTTTCAATGCAGGCAAGCCTGCTTTTTGTCTTTCTACATTTACAAGTTCTACTACCTTTTGTTCATATGTTAAATTTGACGAAGAAACTGTTGAATTATTTTCTATTGGAGCTGCCGGTTTTTCAACCGGTGTAGCAGGAGCCGGCGTAGTTGGAGCCGGAGTCTGTTCAGCTGATTTTTCAGCAGGTGTTTCTGACTTTTTATCGGTTGCTGCCGGTTTTTCAGCAGATTCGCATTGCTTTAATAGCGTTTTCCAATCAATTGAATTCAAGTCTACTTGTTTTCCGTTAACAGTTACTTTATACTGTTTATTTGTGTTAGTACATTTGCTTTCGTAATTTTTAACCAGATTATTGAAATCATACTTATTTGCAGTTGTACAATTTGTTGTTGCAGCAAATGCTGACGTTGATGATAATGCCATTGCTGCAGTTAATGATAATGCTAAAATTCTCTTTTTCATAATTTACTCCTATTTAGTCTTAGATTTTTGGGGAAGCAGGCAGGGCCTGCTCCTTTGAAACTTTAGAACTTGTTAATGAGTTTTTCGTCATGCAAGAATTATAGCACCATACAGCCGTTAAAAAAACGCACAATAACTTCTTAAATTTCCATATGTGGCAATTATATTACACTATTTTGCAAACAAAAGAAAATAATACAAATTTATTACAGTTTTATAGAGTTTATTCAAAAATGCTTAATAAAAGGTTAATTTTTTAAACATAACTTGTAAAAAATGTATTTAATTGACACATTAAAATCTTGACAATATTAAATATTTATATTATCATTCCAATTATATACTTTATCATAACTGTGAAGGTGCTTAAGTAACACTTTGGTTACAATTTTAGAGAGTGATTCGGTTGGTGAAAGATTCACAGCACAAGGTGCGAAATACGACTCCGGAGTTCTGTGTGAAGACACAGCGGGTTATCTGACCGTTAAAACAGAAAGAGGCACAAGCAAATTAAGGTGGTACCACGGGTTATCTCGTCCTTTAGGACGGGGTAGCCCTTTTGTATGCCCTAACCCCGTTTTTCTGAGTCTTTTTTTTTCAGAAAAACGGCTGGAAGGTCAACCGCATAGGATTCCTAATTTATGCGACGCAGGGAGCAGACAAATTAGATGCATTCCACTGCGGACTAATGTAATTATAACAAACATAGTTAGGTTAACTAATCAATGAATAACATATGGAGGGATATAATGGAAAAAGGAAATGTTTTTGATGTATTAGTAGAAAGAGGATATTTAGAGCAATGTACTCATGAAGAGGAAATAAGAGAATTATTGGGAAAAGAATCTGTCACATTTTATATAGGATTTGACCCTACTGCCGACAGTCTCCACATTGGACATTATATTCAGATTATGGTTATGACCATAATGCAGCAATACGGTCACAGACCTATAGCTCTTTTAGGCGGTGGGACTACAATGATCGGAGATCCCAGCGACAGAACAGGAATGCGCTCTATAATGACTCAGGAAATAATTGAAAAAAATGCAGGAAACTTTAAGAAGGTATTTGAAAAGTTCCTTGACTTTTCAGAAGGCAAAGCAATTATGGCAAATAATGCGGAATGGCTTTTACCATTAAATTATCTTGATTTTATGAGAGAGGTCGGAGTGCATTTTTCCGTGAACAGAATGCTTGCAGCCGAATGCTACAAAAATAGAATGGAACAAGGTCTTACATTTTTTGAATTCGGTTATATGTTGATGCAGTCATATGATTTTTATGTTTTGAATCAGAAATACGGCTGCAAAATGCAGTTTGGAGGCAACGACCAATGGTCAAATATTATCGGCGGCGTTGACCTTACCAGAAGAAAAGCCGGTGAGCAAGTATATGGAATGACATTTTCTCTTTTAACAAACAGCGAAGGCAAGAAAATGGGGAAAACCGAGAAGGGGGCATTGTGGCTTGACAGAAATAAAACCACTCCTTATGAATTCTACCAATATTGGAGAAACATAGATGATGCGGATGTTGAGAAATGTTTGGCTTTATTGACATTCTTACCTATGGACGAAGTAAAAAGATTGGGAGCATTGGAAGGCTCTGAAATAAATAAAGCAAAAGAAGTTCTTGCATTTGAAGTAACTAAGCTTATTCATTCTGAAGAAGATGCCATACAGGCACAGGAAGCGGCAAGAGCGCTGTTTGGAGGCGGAGCAGATTCGGAGAATATTCCGACTACAGAATTAGCAAAAGCTGAATTAGGCGAAGGTATGGCTGTTATTGACCTTATGCTTAAAGCAGGTTTAATAAAGTCGAAGAGTGAAGGAAGAAGACTGATAGAGCAGTCGGGAGTTGCCGTAAATGATGTAATAGTCGGGGAAGTAAGTGCAGCGGTTTCTGAAGCAGACTTTGAAGACGGAAAGCTCATGATTAAAAAAGGAAAGAAAGTATATCATAGGATTAAATTAGTATAGTATTATAAATTAAGGGGATTTTCCGAACAATTATCAGTAGGAAATCTCCTTTTTTCTCTGAATTAATTATGATGTTTTTTTCTGACAGACTCAAGGGAGCTTGTATAATATTGCATATAATATAAAACTTCCCATAATTAAACTTGCTATATAATCTGGTTCAAGTGCGCTATCTATTATGTTATAAAAAAACCAACTCCCTAAAATTGTAGTTGCAACAGCTCCAATTATATACATTTATCTACCTCCTGTGCTCATAGCTCTATTTTATCAGAAATGCAGTTGTTATAAATTGAACATTCTTCTTGTTTGTCACTTCTTCATTTTCTGTTTATAGCTTAATACCCTCATCACAAAAGGCATCAATTTCGCGCGGATTTGTACCCTTTTTCTCTGAATAAATGCATGTGGTAAGATTGTCATACTAAGGTATTAAAGGGGGTTCGAATAATCATTTTGCCTGTTATGATTTTTTGCCGCCTTTTTTGTAAGAAATCAGTATCCTCTGCCATGAGTGTACTGATTTCTTATTGGGCTATTTTCCGACAGCCCCAATATTCCTACTTTTATTTCATTTCAATGAGGATATTATTCACTATGTTTTTTTATTGCCAATATTGATAAAGCTATGCCATATATAGTTAGAATCGTGCTCACAGATAGAAACATTTTTAAGTTAAAATAGCTATCAGAAAATAGTATATACCACAGACGACTTCCTTTCCAGCTTGTTAATTCAAGTGATAGCGGCATAGCATATATAATTGGCAATAAAATACTGAGCATTCCTATAAAAGTAAATGAAATTCCAACTATTATTTTTTTCATTGCATCATGTCAAATCGTGCTCAATAACAATTCCAACAGGTATCCAATATGTACCTTCCCCTACATAAGATCCCCACGAATATATATCGAACTCATAAACACTATAATTTACATAAGCCATATAGGTAAGGAACTTATTTTTAGGAATTGGATCAAATTGATATGTTCTTGTAACTGTTTCTTCATAGTTAATATCTATACCAAAAGAGGTTTCTATATCGCCTGCCCCAACACCATATTCACTATTTACTCCTCCTGAAGCCGTTTCTTCAAATACAATTTTCGGTCCAGTTGCCATAGGACCTTTAACTGAATCTACTAAGAATGGATTATCTCCATAATAAAATTGTCCAACTAACTTTTTGTTTTTAAGTGTTACACCTATTGCCTCTGGTTTAACAGAATCAGGGAACATTTTTTCGCTTTTTTCTATCAATGCAGAATCGTTAAGAATAATTGTATTTTCACTAGCTATAGAGGATTCTTTTGGTTCAGAAGAATTAGGTACATAAGATACTGCAAGTGCACTGGTCCCTATTGTCATAAATACTACACATATCGCCACTAATGATACAATTTTTTTTATTTTAAACATGTTTTACCTCCAATATTATTGTTCAATTTATCATATTTTTAAAATTTTTTAAACCTCATATAAATTTCCCATTGGCCGTATCCTCCCTTCTTTGTCTTTTCTAATTTCTAATTACATTATACACAGCAAACATAATCCGGTCATAAATACTACATGAAATCCCTGAATTTCTACACAAAAGACTTTCATGCAAAAAAACAAAGGGTTTCATGCAGATTTTATTATCCTCATTTTAAAATATGCTATTATTTAATTACATTTAATTGATATTAATCGGAGGAGTTTTATGGAATCATATTTAGAAAACAAAATCGTTAATTATATAAAAAAATATAAAAAAATTATTGCTGGTGATGACGAGGATATATTGAGATATGGTATTCAAATATATTATTTTAATTTTTCTAAGTTCATGATATTAATTGTGATTGCATTTCTTCTTAATATTTTCAAAGAAACTTGTATAGCTTTTTTGCTAATAGCAATATTAAAAAGGTTCTCATATGGCTTTCATGCAGATACATTCTGGTCCTGTATTGCTATTACTTTTATAAATATTTTCGGTATCGTCTATCTATCTGAATTATCCTTTAATCCATTGACGAAAATAATACTTGCTATTATTTCAATAATTTTCTTTGCTCTATATGCTCCTGCCGATACAGAAGAGAGACCATTAATAGCCAAAAGCAAACGATTAAAATTAAAAATTCAAACAATCTGTATATCCGTTTTATATTTTATATTATCTTTTTTTACTAATGAGGCATTATCCAATATGCTTATATTATCATTGATATTTATAGGGTTTAATACTAGCCCTGTATTATACATTTTATTTAAAAAGGAGTATAAAAACTATGAAAAATTTATTTAAGAACAATCAAATCTCAAACAAACTTTTTTCCTTATTTACCAATACTGCCGTTAATTCCTCGTCGAAATGCACAGACTATATTTGGCAACAGGCAAAAGCGCCAAAATGTCTTTTAGAAAAAGAAATTAAGGATATTAGAACTCAAAATTAATCCAATGCAAAAGAAACCATGATTATATGGTTTCTTTTGCGTTGTTTATATTAATTTCCCAGATTAATGACAAACCCGCCTTTTTGGCGGGTTTTCATATATATAAGTCGAAATTTATAATTAATAGTTCAATAATAAAGGATAATACTTAAACTACCGCATTTGTTGATATTGCAACAAAGAAGGCGAATAGAATGAAAAAATCCACCCAATATGGTGGCAATTTTCTTAATATTGTATGCTGTTGCTGTTATCAGACATTGCTCTTTCATTTTTTCGATTCCTCTAAATCGAGCATAACGAAATCCGTGCAATTCTTTTAAATCCGCGAATGCACGTTCTATGGTTTCTTTTCTTCGTTGATAAATTCTTTTACCAAGGTCTGTTTTTTCTTTAAACCTATCTATATCAGTGAGATATTCTTGCCACACATGTCTTCTTATTGTTCTAATACTTTGTTTTTCATAAATACATTTTTCTCTTATAGGACATTTGTCGCAAATATCTTTTTTGCTACAATATTCTTTATAACCTTCTCTGGTTGTTGTTTTGTAATTAAGGCTATTGCCTTCAGGACAAACATATATGTCAAGTTCTTCCACATATACAAAATTTAATTTGCTCATTTTACCAACTGGTTTGGGTCCAAGTCTTCTTGCTAATGCGCCTGTTATTCCCATTTCATCTAAGCCTTTTGCTATTGCTGCTGTGTAGTATCCTGCATCTGCTCCAACGTACTTTACTTCATATTTTTCTTTTAACTTTTCTATTATTCCTAAAAACGGTACTGCATCATTTATTGCTGCTGTTGTTGGTAATACACTTACTATTAAATTATTTTCTCCATCTACCGCCATATGGTTTAGATAGAAGAATCCTTTTGGTTTTCTATCTCTAAACATATATCCACTGTCCGGATCTGTTGTGCTAACTTTTTTATTTTTTATCTCCGGCGTTTTTTCTTTTTTTTTTTAATTCCTTCTGCCCATGGGCTACTCTTGATTCATTTACAGCTCTCTCTAATTCATCTATATATTCTGGCATTGCTACTTCTACTTGTTCATTAGTAAATTTTCCAATGTTAGCACTTGCCTTAACATGCGTAGAATCAACATACATTATTTTTCCAGATATCAACTTCTGGTTTGTTGCCTGTTTTATTATATTATCAAATATCTTTTCAAATATATCTGTACCTGTGAATCTTCTTCTCCTATTTTGACTTATTGTACTTGCATCAGGTATTTTATCTTCTAATCCAAATCCTAAAAACCATCTATATGCAACATTATGATGAATTTCTTCAACTAATCTTCTTTCAGATCTTATTCCAAACAAATATCCTATTAATATCATTTTAAAAAGAACTACAGGGTCGATAGAAGGTCTGCCGTTATCTAAACAGTATTTGTCTTCAACTAAATCGTATATGAAATTAAAATCTATGTATTCATCTATTTTTCTAAGTATATGTTCTTTTTTTACTAAGTTTTCTATTATTACTAACTCAATCTTTGGCTGATTTTCATTGTTTTTTGTTAACATCCTTCTTTTCTCCCTTTTAAATTCTTATACATTTATTATACCATAAATTTGCTTAAAAAGATAGAAAAACCGTTGGTTTTTCAACGGTTTTTCTGTTAAGTTTTCGTAATTTTTGTGCTGACTTTGTCAGCAGTCTGAGAAATTAAGGATATTAGAACTCAAAATTAATCCAATGCAAAAGAAACCATGATTATATGGTTTCTTTTGCGTTGTTTATATTAATTTCCTGAATAAATATTTCTTCTGTAATTGATGTATCTATAATAATATTGGGATTATCTTTTTCGATTTGTTTCAGAATAGAAAGACCATTTCCCCTAAATATACCTTTAGATGAACCTCCGTCTTTATATATTGACACTTCTTCGATGACCTTTGAATAGGTATTGGCGATAATTATATTAATTTCATCTTCATCTTCGTCTATCATTATATCAATAATTTTTTCTTTAGAGCCGGCTGCTGCATCTATTGCATTATCAAGAATTATGCTTACAACATCATTTATTATAATCTTAGGAACATTAATATCTTTTATTTTGGTTCTGATATCTGTATTAATTTTTATTCCTTTACTTAAAGCTCTTACGGTCTTTTCAATAAGAAGCTTTTTTAATATGGTATCATATACATTATCATAATTTGCTAAATTTAAATCATCTCGTTTTTCTTGAACCGATAATATGTTGTTAATAAATTCTAATGTATCATCATATTGTTTATTTTCAATAAGTGCCTGTATTCCTATCATACGATTTTTGTATTCGTGCTCCTGTGCGGTGAGCTGTTTAGCTAATTTTTCTACCTCATTAGTATAATTATATATATTATCATAATCAAATTTTGATTTTGATGATATTTTAATTTGAATGAAATAAGTTATATTCGTTATTATAAACAGTATCAATAAAGCTACCGATATCAAATGCTGTTTACTGAGATACGGCTGCACCGATATTATGTACCCGAGTAAGCTGTTAAATAAAACAAAAAATACAATATATTGAATTACTGAAAATAAATTCTTCTTGAAAATAAAGTCTTCAATTTCATTGAAAAAATTTCCGGGTTTAATAAATCTTGATATTATCAAGGCTATTATAAAAAATGTTATATGCATAATGTAAAACATATAGGAATGTTGCTGTATATAAACAATATCTATGTTAAAGATTGTCAGGTATAACAAAGAATTTATTACATCATATGTCAATGCGATGGAATAAGCAAAAATACATACAATAAAAGAAATAATAGTGCCTCTTTTATAAATCATTTTTATGATTATAGTATATATGCTTATTATAAATATAATTTTATAAATTATATTAAAGCTACCAGCAATTCTAAGAAATGGAACTGCAGCAAATATAATAATATAATTTGCAATTTTAAAAGGCTCCTGTCTATTTAGTAACCTTCCGGTAATTAATATCGTACATACGTAGCATGAAATAAAGCCCCCAAAGGCAGTAGCTATTACTTTATCCATTTTAACAGCGCCCTTATCTTTTCTTCGCTTCCTTCCAACACATTATTATATTTTAAGCCGACTTTCTTTTCATATGGATCAGCAAATTCTAAATAATCTTTATTTATTATGGAAGTCCTTGAAATTTGGAAGAACCGCCCATCTAACCTTTTATTAATAGAATTAATGGAAGAAACAACATATAATTCATTTTTTATGTAATTAGGGCACATTTTTATTAAAACGCTCCGCGAATTCTCCAAAAGGTCGATATATATAATGTATTTGTATCTCAATTTGTAAATTGCCTTATTTTCATGTACAATCAATATACCCGTATCTGTTTCTTCTTCCCTTATTTCAATCTCTTCTTTGCCCTTTTTTATAGCCGTTAACAAATCGTTTATACAATAATCGGATTTTATTATAAAATCAATAGGTTGTATTTTATGCTTTATGATTGAAGGTGACATATTCGTATAATTTGTAAGAAATATTATTTCATCATCATAATTTCGCAATTTTCGTATCTTTTTTGCAATGCCGTATCCATCTGTATCTTCATTTTTAAAATTAATGTCCAAAATAAAAATAGTATGTCTATCACTTTGTTCTATATAATCTTTAAAGATCTCATTGTATTTGTTAAATATATAAATTTTTTTATCAAATTCAATTCTTTTTTTCAATAGCTTAGCAATTTTTCCACAAAACTCAATATTATCATCACATAGTACTATGTTTAGCATAAATACCAGCCCCCTGATAATATTATACATTATATATCATCTTTTTTCTACTAAAGCTTTTAACATGATAATCCGCATGATTGTCATACTAAGGTATTAAAGGGGGTGTGAATAATCATTTTGCCTGTTATGATTTTTTGCCGCCCGATAAATAATCTGTAAGTTTTTCAATAATTATTTTATAAGTGTTGGCACGGGATGAGAGAAGCATAATAAAAAGAAATATAATTTCATCATCATCAAAATTCCGGTAGTCCTCAAATGTAATTCTTGCCAGTTCCTCAAGATCTTTTTCAAGCTTTAAAACGTCTTTTTGTTCAGATAATAGGAAAACTTTATATAATTCGCTTAAAGCTTCGCCATCAAAATGGTTTTTTTCATAGTAGTTCATTATAATTTTAACATCATCAAGTGATAAAATTTGTTTTAAATAAAATATGTAAATTAAGGATATAATATGCTGAGGATAATATTTTTTGTTTTCCGGCTTCGGAATAAGCTCGTTTTTAACATAATTATTTATCATTGATTTAGTCAGTATTTTATCTTTTGAGTTGCGTTTATTATGTTCCAAGTTTTCGTTCATGAATGAAAGAACCTGATCCATGTATAAATTGATATTAGGAATTTTTGTACTATCAATTTGTGTTAAGAACTCGTTATTATTTAAGAAATTTAGTAGTTCTTCTGCTTGCATAATGCACTCCTCATTTGTATTTACTAACATTCATATTATATGGCATTAAAAAATTTTTTTCAAGTAAGTATTGACATTTATTAATAACAGGAATATCATAACCATATAACGTAGTTATCAAAACTACATCGGAGGTGTCGGTATGAATATCAATTCTGATAAAAAAGAATTAACAAGTGCTTTTACGCATTTGGGGGGCGCCGTATTTGGAGTTGCGGGAACAGCTTTGCTCTTATATTCAAAAAATTCCAACGGCATAACATTATCTGCTTTTCTGGTATTTGGTATAAGCATGGTATTAATGTATTCCACAAGCACGATTTACCACTTCGTTGACAGGTCGAAGCAAAAAGCCAAGCTTGTAATGAGAAAGCTTGACCACATCATGATATTTGTCTTTGTGGCAGGAAGCTATACACCTATTTGTCTTCTCACCCTTAACGATAGCGTAGGATATAAACTGCTTACATTGGTCTGGTCAATAACGCTAATTGGTGCATTTATTAAGCTAATTTGGATTACAGCACCGAACTGGGTCAGTTCTTTGCTTTACATATCTATGGGCTGGGTTGCCGTATTGGTTTTATCCCCACTAACAAATAAAATGCCGGCAGGGGGAATATATTGGCTTTTTTTAGGCGGAATATTTTATACAATAGGCGGTGTGATTTATGCTTTAAGAAGACCGAATATAAATAAGACATATTTCGGATTCCATGAGCTTTTTCATATATTTATTTTAGCAGGATCCTTATGCCATTATGTCATGATGTATTTTTATGTGGGATAGGCGGCAGCTGTTTTAACATATTTAAACCGATTAATCCTGAAGATTGTATTAAACCTCTAAACTGAAGTAAAATGATATTGCTGAGCTTAGGGGTTTTTTATTTTAAAAAATTATTAATACTTTAAGGAAGATATGGTAAAATACTTATATATTAGAAGAAAAGGAGTGATTATGTGTTAAATAAAAAGTTGATTGAAGATACTCTTACGGCTGCTTTGTCCACAGGCGGTGATTTTGCTGAAATTTTCGTGGAAGACCGAACCAATAACGGAATTGTTATGATCGGCGGCAAGGTTGAAAGCACAATGTCCGGAAGGGATTACGGCGTAGGCATAAGAATATTTAAAGGATTTAACAGTGTTTATGCATATACAAACAAATCTGACAGGGACACTTTGATAGAAACAGCTAAAAAAGCTGCCGCAGCCGTTGAAGGAAGCATTATTGACATTACATTAAACCTGACAAAGACAGACGTTAAAAATATTAACACCATACAAATAGATCCATCTGCAGTTGAAAAAACTAAAAAGGTTCAAATTATGCGAAAAGCATATGATGCAGCCTTTAATTATGATGAGCTGATTACACAGGTTACGGTAAATTATACGGATTACATACAAAATATAATGGTTGCCAATTCGGAAGGCTTGTGGAAGGAAGATACACGAGTACGCTCAAGACTCGGAATTTCATCCATTGCCAGTAAAAATGGAGAAATGCAGTCAGGTTTTTTCGGACCCGGAGCAAGCAAGGGTTACGAGTTTTTTGAGAATCTTGATATTGACCATTATGCAAAGGAAGCATCAAGAATTGCGGTAACAATGGTAAATGCCAAATACTGCCCAAGCGGCAGAATGCCTGTAATTATTGATAACGGATTTGGCGGGGTCATTTTCCACGAAGCTTGCGGTCACGGATTGGAAGCATCGTCTGTTGCAAAGGGTCTTTCGGTTTTTGCTGGAAAAATGGGTCAGCAAATAGCATCACCGATAGTTACCGCCATAGATGACGGCTCGATTCCAAATGCATGGGGCTCCTTCAACATAGATGATGAAGGAACTCAGTCCTGTCGCAATGTACTCATAGAGAACGGAATTCTTAAGGGTTATATGATTGATAAATTGAATGCAAGAAGGATGAACATGGATATTACGGGTTCCTCAAGACGTCAGTCCTACAGATTTTCACCTACCTCGCGTATGTCAAATACATTTATTGATAACGGAAAATCTACGCCTGAGGAAATATTTGCAAATACGGAGAAAGGGCTATATGCAAAAAATATGGGAGGAGGCTCCGTTAACCCAAGCACCGGAGAATTTAACTTTGCCGTAATGGAAGGCTATATAATTGAAAAGGGTAAAATAAAAGAGCCTGTAAGAGGTGCCACATTAATAGGAAAGGGTACCGAAGTATTGAATAAAATTGACATGGTCGGAAATAACCTGCTGCAAAGCCAGGGTATGTGCGGTTCTGTAAGCGGGAGCATACCTGCAAATGTAGGTCAGCCTATGATTAGAGTTTCCCAATTAACCGTAGGCGGAAGGGAAGGTGAGCAATAGTGGAAATGAAGGCATTAATTGATAAAATATTTCAAAAAGGTAAAGAAATCGGTTTGAAGGATATGGAAGTTTATTATTCTGCCGGGGGAAGTCTTTCACTTAAGGTATTCCAGAAGGAGCTTGATACATATAATCTGTCGGAAAGCGAAGGACTTTCCTTAAGGGGAGTTTACAACGGTAAAATGGGATATTCATATACCGAAAAGGTAGATGAAACATCAATTGAGCAGTTGGTAAGGGATGTTGCGGAAAATGCCATCGTTATCGATTCCGAAGATGAAGAATATATCTTTGAAGGCTCGAAGGAATATAAAGAGGTTAATTCATTTAATCCATCCTTATCAAATATAAGCGAAGAGGACAAAATTGAATTTGTTAAAAGCCTCGAAGAGGAAGCATTTAAATCGGATAAAAGAATTGCATCTGTTGAGGCATGTGTATACGGGGATGGTTACGGAGAAATAATTATGTCCAATACCAAGGGTCTTTATCTTCAGGATAAAAGCAATATTGCATATACATACATAGCGGTTGTTGCAAAGGAAGGTGACGACATTAAGATTGGTATGGCATATCGTACGGGGAATGACTTTAATAAATTTAATGCGAAGGAAATTGCAAAGGAAGCCGTAGGTGAAGCAATATCGCTTCTTGGAGGAAAATCCGTAAAATCAGGTGATTACAATGTAATTATAAGAAATTCGGCGGCTGCGGATTTATTGGAAGCATTCACGGGGATATTTTCTGCTGAGGCAGTACAAAAAAATCTTTCTTTACTAAAAGGGAAATTAAATGAAAGAATAGCAAGCGACAAATTTACACTTATAGATGACCCCTATATGGATGGTGGTCTTGCATCCAAATCTTTTGACGGAGAAGGAGTTGCATGCAAGTATAAAAAGGTTGTTGATAAAGGAGTTTTAAAAACCTATTTTCACAATTTAAAAACCGCTAAGAAAGATGGAGTTGAAACTACAGGAAATGCAAGCAAAGGCTCCTACAAATCATCAATTAATATATCTCCTTCAAATTTCTATGTTGAAAAAGGTCAAAGGTCATTGGAAGATATGATTGCCGACATGGACAAAGGAATAGTGATAACCGAGCTTCAAGGGCTTCATTCAGGTTTAAATTCCGTTTCGGGAGACTTTTCATTGGCTGCTTTGGGTTATTTAGTCCAGGATGGAAAAATTTCAAGACCTATAGAGCAAATTACGGTTGCGGGAAATTATTTTGAAATGCTAAAAAATATTGAGGAAACAGGCTCGGATTTGAAATTCGGGCTGCCGGGCGAATCCTACATAGGCTCTCCTTCAATAAAAATCAGGAAGCTTTCAATTGCCGGGGAATAGGATAAAAGACAATCCGAAGTCGGATTGTCTTTTAAGTTGTATAATTTTTTTGCAGTTTCGCTGGGGGATTTCCCAACTTATCAGTTCGCTTTCGTTCACATAAATTGGGAAGCCCGGTCGAAGAAATTGGGGAAAGCCATAATTTCTGTGAATGACCTGCCTCTATTTTCAGGAAAAAACACTCCTAAAAATAGGGATATGGTATCTTAATCCACTCTTTCGTGTTCATTAAATAATAATGTTATGCAGTATAAGCCCGCCAATCCTACCAGCCCATATACCAAGCGGCTGAATAATGCTAACTGACCGCCAAATATAGCTGCTACTAAATCAAACTGAAATAATGCAATCAGTCCCCAATTTATAGCTCCAATAATGACTAATACCAATGCAAATTTATCCAATGATTATTATCCTCCTTATGTTATGTAAATATAAAATTATTATTTCAAAAATTTTCTATAATATGCATAATTTCAAAAAAACTATGTATTAGCCAATATTATTAACATAAACTTCCAAGATGAATATAATAAATAAAAATGTTATATTTGTGATTGGGAGGTATTTATGGAGTGTAATAAACCTGAGAATATTGTAGAAGCTAAGGCTGATGTAAATACTCAATGTGACTGCGACAGAGTGCGCGGGGACAGAGGAGCAAGAGACAGGGACTGTATAGCAAGAGATAACAGGGTTTTAGGGACAGGAGGAATTGATTCTTCATTATTATTTTTCTTTTTGTTATTAGTTGTTATTGTGTGCCAGAGTGACTGTGATATTGAATTAGATACATTGCTTTGGTTTTTCCTGTTGTTGGTAGTACTATATAATAACGGCTTTGCAAGATAAAAAAACCTGCCTATTACAGGCAGGTTCAATTTTTATTCTTATCGCTTCCATCGTCTATTAATTCAATTTCAAGTTTGTCAAAATCAATTTCATCAACAAAATCTTCAGGATACAATACTACATATTTAAATTGTGAAAAATCCATGTCATGGTTTTTCAGCCACATGGGAATGCTTAAATCAAATTTTTTGCATATTTCATCCATGCATTTTTTTCTTTTCTCCTCAAGAGAAATATTATCTTTATTCTTTACTACAATGGAGTTAATAATTCTGTTGTTTTTAATCTTTTTTGCCCAAAGTTTATACATTTAAAGCTCCATTAACTATGAGAATTTTGGAGATACGATAAAATCCTTGAATAACAGTCCGCCGTAATCAATTTTCACACCTTTTAATTCAAGTTCACCTACTCCGGAAACTATTATATCAAACCCGTCAACATTATACAACTTATCATCTTCAGATTGTTTCACCGAAACAATTTTATATTTAAAGCCTGCTCAGCCAACCGGGTATCTCATTATGGTTATGGGCATATTATTTTCCTTCATAAGCAAAAGCTTTTCCTTTGCTCTGTCTGTAATTTCAATTTTCATAAACGCTCCTATTATTTTGAATAAATGGGAGTTACCTCAAATCCTCTCGTAAACAGTGAAGTGGAATAATCTATTTCGGCACCCCTTATGGCGCCTTCCAATTCATCCGAAACAATTATATCAATTCCGTCAACATTGTAACTTTTTTCAATTTCCGATTGTTTCTCCGAAACAATGCCAAGCTTGGCACCACATCAGGAATAACCCGTAATTGCCAATTTAATAAGCTTATTTTCATTTTTCATTTCATTTAATTTTTCTTTTGCTTTTTCCGTTAATTTAAAGTCCATATTTTCCTCCTTTTTTTTACTATGTTAATTTTATAAAATTAAGAAATATAATCCGTGACTCAGTCACATAAGTTTCTGCCCTGATTATAGATTGAAAAGCAAACTTCTTATTTCTTCTTTATTATTATTTACAATTAATCTGTTAACAATACTTATTGGTCTGTTTTTTAAAGTATATATAATATGAGATAGATTAATTGCTTCTTCAACATCGTGGGTTATGAATATCACCGTTCTTTGGCTAAGATTCCACATTCTTTTAAATAAAGAAATCATTTCGTTTTTTAATTTATAATCGAAACCCTTGAAGGGTTCATCCATTATGAGTATGTTGGAAGGATAGGCAAATGCCCTTGCCAGGGATACCCTTTGTGCCATTCCGCCGCTTAATGCATCAATTTTGTAATATTTATATTCGCTTAATTCAACCATTTTCAGATAACTTTCTATAATTTCTACCCTTTTTTCAAGGCTGTAAACATCTTTTAGGACAAAATCAATATTATCGTATACATTGTTCCATTTTAGAAGCCTTGGTTCCTGAAAAACATAAGAAAAGAGCGAATCACCGATACCGTCGACGGAACCATTATCAACGGGTACAATTCCTGCCACAATATTTGCAATCGTAGTTTTTCCCACACCGGAGGGACCGAATAAACATGTTATTTTATTTTTTTCAAAATTAATATTGAAATCTTTCAATATTATTAAATCATCATATTGTTTTGAAACATTAACTAACCTTATCATATTTATCTCCCATTTTGAAAATATATTTCAGAAGATTTTCAAATAAAAAACTCAGTGAAATAATAATAATTGTCCATGCAAACAAATCGGGAATTTCGAGATATACCTTTGAGTCGTACAAGAATCGCCCGATTGAGTATTTGGGAAGGCTTAGAACTTCAGCTGCGGAGGTTACCTTCCAGCCAATTCCCAAGGCGGAAATCATACCTGCTTTAATATAAGGAAGAGAAGAGTTAAAATATACAGTTCTTATAATTCTCATCTTTTTTATTTTATAAACTTCACACATTTGAAGGAGCTTTATATCCGTGGAGCGGATTCCTGAAACGGTATTAGTCCATATTATGGGAAAGCACATTAAAAATGCAACAAAAATCGGAACATTAGTATCCTTGAACCATATTATTGCAATAATAATTATACTCATTACGGGAGTTGTTCTGATTATTACTATTAGAGGATAAATTAGATCGTACGCAGCCTTACGAATGCCGCAAATGATTCCTAAAACTATACCTAAAGCACAAGATAAAAAAAACCCGTTCAATGTTCGGTAAGTGCTGTAAAGAATAGTTATATATGTGTTCTTATTGTACAGCAAATTTAAAAGAGACGAAAAGGCGGCATTAGGAGAAGGGAGATAGATCTCCTGATTGATTATCAGCGATAATATCTCCCAAATAATTATCCAAAACAATATAATTAATAATTTGCTTTTATTCCGTAAAATAGAATTCCTCATCCGGCATGCTTCCTCCAACTGAAGCAGGGTTTGAATCAAACAATATTTGGTAAAAATCATTTAAACCTGTTTTTGCATCCACAGCTTTTCTAAAAGTTATGCCGCAGTAAGGTATTGCTTTTTCCACTAAGGCAGCGCTGGGCATAATTTCGTGTTTTTCGACCAACAGCGATGCATCCTTCGGATTTTCAAGCACCCAGTCAACGGACTCCTCATATTGTTTTAAAAATTCATTTACAAATTCCCTGTTATTATCCGCAAATTCTCTGTTTATTACGATACAACCGGTATATAATTCGCTTTTGCCGCCTGAAGCATCATTCCATGCTTCATTTAAATCAATAAGCATTTTAACATTTTGGTTTTTCATCATGGTCTGTGTTACAAAAGGCTGGGGCAAAAGAGCAACCTTGGTATCTTCGGCTATTACAGCCTGAGCAAGGGTGGCATGATCAAGCGAGTAATTCAGCTCGGTCTTGCCTTCAAGTCCGTTTTGTTTTAAAATATAACTCATGGCATAATCGGGAGTTGAACCTTTCGCACTCATTCCTAAGGTTTTTCCTTCCAATTGAGATATGGAGCTTAGGTCCTCGGTTCCTACTATGTATAAATTTCCGATTGTGTTCACAGCCGCTAACTGCACCTTACCCTGTGTTTTATTATATAACACGGATGCTAAATTAATAGGAACAGACGATATTAGTATATCACCATTTATAATTTTTCCCGTAAGTGAATCAGGTGCTGCTTCCTGTATATATTCTACATTGTATTTATCGCTTTGAAGCGCTTTTTCATCAATCATTTTAATCATTCCGATTGATGTAGGTCCTTTTAGTCCTGCAATTGTAACATTTACAGGCTCAACAGCTTCTTCTTGTTCCGTGGTTTCAGGGGGAGGGTTGTCAATAGGGGATTCATTTTTGCATCCGGAAAACAAACTTAATACTAAAACAATTACCAATAAAAAACTAAATTTTTTCATAATTGCCTCCAATCAATATTTTTTGGACAAAGCACTTTTCACGCTAAGTCCTTTAACCTTGCCTAATTTTCCGCTGAGAGCTCCAATATCATCATTTGTACCGTCAACTATCAAAGAGATAACATTAAGACATCTCTCTCTGTAAGGTACACCCATTCTCCCAATAATAATATGGGAATACTGATGCAGTAAATTGTTTACTTCGGCAATTTGGGATAAGTCTTCTATTACTATGCCTATTACTCCGATCCTGTTATCCATAAATACTCCTCAATAAAAAAATTCCTTGCACCACAAGGAATAATATTATAAATATTATTAAATGTATTCCTTGCTCTTAGAAAATCCTTAAGCTTAGATATGTTATGAATTTAACATAAATACACTCTGATTTCAACATAAGTATTGTTAAGATAATTTAATTAATTACTCAGCCAAATCCTCCTTGGATATTTTAAAATATTTTGCAAAGCTTGACAGATAAAAATCCGAAGGAATTTCTTCACCGATTTCATAAAGTTTAATTCTTTCCTTTGGTACATTTAACGCTAATCCAAGCTCTAATTTGGTTAAATTGTTTTCTTTCCTGATTTGTCTTAATTTTTCACCTAACATAATACACCTCTTTATATAATTTGAAGTTAAGCTAATTATATCACAGACAATTAAAAGGTGGAAGCTAAATAATACCACTTTTACTGTCTCTTTGGTAAATTAAAAAATTTAGCATTGAATTATGAAGCGATTAGTTATAATATTAATATATAAAGTGTCTTAGGAACAGTTTCTCTATAATGTCTGCAGCCCGGTACCTTTGGCAACCAATGATGGAGGTGTATTATGATTTCTACAAGATGGTTTCAGGGAAAGGATAACTTAAGTGTTGTTCTTGGTATTAGGAAGGAAGTACTTGCTGAAAAAAATACAGATGGAATCACTGACTTTTATGATGAATTTGCTTTTAATGTTGTTTTGTATGACGAAAATATTCCGGCAGGAACGGCAAGGCTATTATTTAAGGACGGCAAATATTTTATTGATATGCTTTTTGTTAAAAAGCAATTCAGAGGTCTTAATTATGAGGATTTGCTTGTAAGGATGCTCGTGAGAAAGGCAGTAACAATCGGTTCTGAAAAAACATATATGGAAGCTGAAGAGGACCGGATAAAATTATTGGAGAATATAGGCTTTGCTAAAGTATCAAAAGATAATTGCAAAGTATTAATGGTTAAAGACGGTGATGTGGGCGGACATTGCTGCGGAGGCTGTTCAACGAAATAAAAACAATAAAAACGAATAAAGATACAAATAAAAATACAAATAAAAAAATATAGACAAAAACAATGGGTTGTTATATAATTAGTAAGGTTTGATGTCAACATGACTCATTGGTCAAGTGGTCAAGACGCCACCCTCTCACGGTGGAATCAGGGGTTCGACTCCCCTATGGGTTATTAGGGAAAGGGGACACACCTTCTCTTAAGGGATAGTCTTTGAGAGTAGAAGGAATGTACCCGTATCAGAATTATTAAGGGGCGGTCTATGACCGTCCCTAATTTTTAAATAACAAGGTTACGAGTGCACAACGGCAATCAATGATTGAATTGGTACTTATTTAATAAAATGGAGGATAAAATGGATTGTAAAAAATTAGCTGAATTATTATTTCCAAATATAACGAAGACAGTCGAATATTATGAAAATGAAGCATATCCTAAGCGAAATCTGCCCGAAGGAGCCAAGGTTACAAGATTGGCACCAAGCCCTACAGGATTTATTCATTTGGGGAATTTGTACGGAGCATTTGTGGATGAGCGTTTGGCACATCAAAGCAGCGGTGTTTTTATGCTAAGAATTGAAGATACCGACGAAAAACGTAAGGTTGAGGGAGCTGTAGAAACAATAATTTCATCGCTTGAATATTTTGGGCTTAAATTTGATGAAGGTGCAGGAATTGAAGGAGAAACAGGAAACTTCGGACCCTATTTTCAAAGCAACAGAGCTGAAGTTTATCAGTGCTTTGCTAAACATTTAGTTGAAATGGGCAGAGCATATCCTTGCTTTTGTACGGAAGAAGAATTGGAGGAGCTAAGAAATAAACAGGTTGAAGAAAATGTAAATACAGGATATTATGGTAAATGGGCAAGAGACAGGAATTTATCTCTTGAGGAAGTTCAGGCACATTTAAATAATAAAGAAGAATTTGTAATAAGATTCCGCTCCGAAGGAACGGAAGAAGGAACATTTGAAATAGACGACGCTATAAGAGGCTGTATGTCAATTCATGAAAATTATCAGGATATTGTAATTTTAAAAACTAACGGTATACCCACATATCATTTTGCTCACGTGGTGGATGACCACCTGATGCGAATAACTCATGTAGTAAGAGGTGAGGAATGGCTTTCAACACTTCCCATTCATTATGAATTATTTAAAACATTGGGTTGGAAAATACCGGTTTATTGCCACACTGCACACTTAATGAAAATGGATAATGGTGCGAAAAGAAAGCTTTCGAAAAGAAAGGACCCTGAATTAGGTCTTGGCTACTACAGGGAATTAGGTTATCATCCTTTAGCTGTCCGAGAATACCTGCTTACTATTTTGAATTCAAATTTTGAAGAATGGAGAATGGAAAATCCCGACAGCCCCATTGATGATTTTGAGTTCACTTTGGAAAAAATGAGCAATTCAGGAGCGTTATTTGATTTAGACAAATTAAACAATATAAGCAAGGATGTTCTTTTGAAAATTCCTGCGGTGGAAATATATGAATTTTTGCTTAGCTGGGCAAATGAATACAAAACTGATGCCGCAAAGCTTTTATCATCGAATAAGGATGAAGTGATTAAGCTTTTGTCTGTTGGAAGAGAAGGTCAAAAGCCCCGCAAGGATTTGATGTATTGCGAACAAATAATAGACTTCATCGGTTATTTCTTCGACGGATATTTCAAAATTGTTGACGGCTATCCCGAGAATATCAATGAAGAAGAAGCAAAAAAGCTTCTAAAGAACTATTTGAATACATATGACCACAGAGACGACCAAAGTCAGTGGTTCGATAAAATAAGGATTATAGCATCTGAAAACGGATATGCGGCAAAACCCAAGGATTACAAGAAAAATCCGGATATGTACAAGGGCCATGTGGGAGATGTAAGCACCGTAATAAGAATTGCAATTGTAGGCCGTGCATCATCGCCGGATGTGTGGGAGCTGCAGCAGATAATGGGAGAAGAAAAAGTAAGAAGAAGAATCGAAAATGCAATAGAAAGATAGGGAAAGGATTTGAGCTTTGCTCAAATCCTTTGCTTTACAATGACCGACTGTTACCAAATCAATCGGAAAATACTTGCTGTTATAAAGCAAACGAAAAATGCAATTCCCGTAGGGATCATAAATGCTGCAAATGTCCATTTCAGACTGCCGGTTTCTTTTTTTATGGTCCACAATGTTGTTGAGCAAGGCCAGTGAAGAACAGAGAACAGCATTACATTTATGGCTGTCAAAGCAGTCCAACCGTTTGATATTAGAATTTGTCTTAAAGATTCAATACTTTCAAAGTCCGTCAATTTACCCGTGGACATATATGCCATCAACAGTACCGGAAGTACAATTTCATTTGCAGGAAACCCTGCTATAAAAGCTATTAGTATGAATCCGTCAAGACCGATAATTTTCCCCAAAGGGTCTAAAAAGCCTGCCATGTGAATCAATATACTCATATCACCCACATATATATTTGCTAACAGCCATGTAATTGCACCGGCAGGTGCTGCAATAATTACGGCTCTTGATAACACAAATATTGTTCTGTCAATTATAGAAGAATAAATTATTCTGCCCACCTGCGGCGCCCTGTAGGGAGGCAGCTCTAAAGTAAATGTTGAGGGGATACCCTTTAAAATTGTTTTAGACAATGAATAGGACATAGCCAAAGTTGCAAATACACCCAAAAGAACCATCAAGGTTATAAATAATGCAGGTATGATACTGTCCACAAAAGAACCCGTAAATGCAAAAAATGCTGCGGACAATACTATGATAAGCGGGAATCTTCCGTTGCAGGGAACAAGGTTATTTGTAATAATGGCAATCAATCTTTCCCTTGGAGAGTCAATAATTCTGCATCCTATTACGCCCGCGGCGTTGCATCCGAATCCCATGCACATGGTAAGACACATTTTACCATGTGCACATGCTTTTTTAAACATATGATCCAAATTAAACGCAACCCTTGGCAAATACCCTAAGTCTTCAAAAAGTGTGAAAAGAGGAAAGAATATTGCCATGGGAGGTAGCATTACGGATACAACCCAGGCAAGACTTTTGTACATTCCGTCTATTAAGATGCCCCTGACAAAATCATTTGCACCGAAGCTTATAAAAATATCATTCAACTTATACTGTAATTTAAATAATGTATCAGCTAAAATTTGGGATGGTATATTTGCTCCCTGAATTGTTATCCAGAAAATCAGCCCCAACAATGCAAGCATAATAGGTATTCCGAATTTTTTTGATGTTACGATATCATCAATTCTTTTGTCTCTGTTAAGCTTTTTAATATCCTCCTTTACATATTTATGTTTTAATTCATTGGCATAATTATAGTTGCTTTCAGAAATTTTTTCTCTTATTTCGGCATCCTGTTCAAAATATAATAAGCTCTTTGCTTTCTCGTCACCGTTTTTGTTTCGTGAATTTTTTTCAATTAATTCCTTTAGCACATCCATACCTTCACCGCTTCTTGCAGAAGTTAATACAATAGGTATGTTTAATTCTCTTTCCAATCCTTGTTTATCAATTTCAATATTTTTTTTCTTTGCTTCATCTATAAGATTAATGCAAAGTATTAATTTGTTTGTAAGCTCCGATACTTGAAAAACCAAATTTAAATTTCTTTCAAGGCATGTGGCGTCTGCAACCACCACCACGGCATCATAATTTCCATAACATAAAAAATCTCTTGTAACCTCTTCATCCTTAGAAGCGGTAAACAATGAATAGGAACCGGGCAGGTCAACCATAATATATTCGTTATTGTTGTGTTTAAACTCCCCCCTTGCTGAAACAACCGTCTTACCCGACCAGTTTCCGGTATGCTGATTAAGTCCGGTTAAATAATTAAAAACCGTACTTTTGCCTGTATTGGGATTTCCCGCCAAGGCTACCACGTACTGTTTTTCACTTTTTTCTATTTCATAAATGTCTTTTAATGATTCCATTTTGACGGACTGCGCTGTGAGTCCCATGCTGTCACCCCCCTCCTACAAAACCTCGATAAAATTCGATTCTTCATTTCTGAGGGCAATCATTGCGCCTCTTATTCTGTAAACCGTCAAATTGTTTTTCGGACCTTTGCGCAGTACCTCCACGTCAGCACCCTTTGTCAGCCCCAATGCCAGAAATCTTTCCTTTAAATAATCATGTGCGGTATTTCTTTCAACTTTTACAATTTCTCCGACACCAACATCAATCAATTTCATAATAAACTCCTGTAATATTTAAAATTTAAATGCATAATATTTTTTGAGAATAAATTTAGCCTAAGCTAACATTCTTAAACTATAATATGACATTATTCGAATTTTGACACTGATTGCGGAGGATTTATGAATGAAGAATTTTACACTCTGAAAGGTTATAAAATAAAAAATGAAGAAATTCTTTCATCATCAATGGAGGATTATATAGAAATGATATACAGACTGTCTGAAAAATCAGGTGAAGTAAGAGTAAATGACTTGTCTCAGGCATTAAATGTACAGCCCCCTTCAACCACAAAGATGATAAAAAGACTTGCAAGTGAGGGCTATGTTTTTTATGAAAAATACGGGTGTATAATTCTTACCGAAAAAGGAAGAAATATAGGCGGCAAATTATTAAAAAGACATATGATAATTTTTGGATTTTTAGAATGCATCGGAGTTAAAAAGAATATTTTGGAACAAACGGAAATAATCGAGCATGCTGTAAACGATGAGGTTTTGAATAAGCTATATCAATTGACGGAATTTTTAAAGAATTGTGACGAATGGAGTACATCGCCTTAGATAAATGGAAAAAGGAAGGGGGACACACCTCTAAGAAAAGCAAGCCGCTTTGCTGCGGCAGTCTTAGAGGGATGTCCTCCAATTGTCATTTCTCATTTGCATCGACGTCTTTTTTTCGCTCTTCTACTTCAAATTCTTCGGGAATATAAACATTGCCCGGATTAGTTGGTCTTGAATTTTTCATTTTAAGTTTATTTGTTAATTTCTTAAACACAATCTCACCGCCTTTATAATAGTTTTACTTAAATTTTTAAATATATTACTGTTTTTTATTATTAACTTATTTAACTGTTTTGAATAACATAAGGATAAAGAGTTTTTACAGTCCTACGGAGGTAAAGTATGGATTATATTTGTGAACTGAAAAATATCTCTAAAAGATTTCATACAATAAATAACGAGACAAAGGCAATTGACGATCTGTCTTTCAAGGTAAAGAAAGGGGAGATAGTATCTATAGTTGGACCTTCCGGTTCAGGAAAATCAACCGTATTATCGATTATAGCCGGGTTGGAGAAGCCGTCTGAAGGAGAAGTCATTGTTAATACCAACAGTATTGGATTCATGTTTCAAAAAGACCAATTATATGAATGGAGAAATATTTATAAAAACTGTCTTCTTGGTTTAGAAGTAAAAAACATGGATAGTGAAGAAAATAGGAAAAAAGTAAATAAGATGCTTGAAAAATATGGATTAATGAATTTTAAATACCATTATCCCAGCCAATTGTCGGGAGGTATGAGACAAAGGGCTGCATTGGTGCGCACCTTGGCAATCGAGCCGGATTTGCTCTTGTTGGATGAGCCTTTTTCCGCATTGGATTACCAGACAAGGCTTTCAATCGGAAATGAAGTTGGGAAAATTCTAAGAAATGAAAAAATAAGCACCATACTTGTCACTCACGATATACCGGAAGCTGTAAGTATTTCGGATAGGGTAATAGTTTTTACCGAAAGGCCGGCGAAAATTAAAAAGGAATATGAAATAAAGTTTGATGAGTGCCCCGGTGAAAGAACACCTATGAAATGCAGAAATACCTTAGCATTTGGTGAATATTTCAGAAATATATGGAGGGATTTAGATGTGGAAGAAGAGTAATGAACCAATGATTAAAATTTCAAAAGAGCACGATGAATATTTAAAGTCAATTAAAAAAGAAAAAAACTTTATAAAGATAACACAAATATTAATTTTTGTGTTTGGAATTATATTGTGGGAGGCTGCGGCAAAAAATAATCTGATAGATACATTTCTTACAAGCAGCCCGGGAGCAATTTTTAATCTGATTGTAAAATTTATTAAAGACGGAAGCTTATTTAAACATCTGTACGTTTCCACAACGGAAACAATAGCCGGATTTCTTGCGGGTACGATAATGGGACTTTTAGTTGCAATACTTTTATGGTGGTTTGAAAAATTAGCAAGAATAATGGACCCGTATATGGTTATTTTAAACAGTCTTCCCAAAACAGCTTTGGCTCCCATAATTATTTTGTGGGCAGGAATGGGTTTTTCGGGAATAGTAGCTACAGCCGCATCTATTTCGGTGGTTGTGACAATCATGACATTGTATACGGGATTTATCAATGTAGAAAAGGATAAAATTATTCTGTTAAAAACAATGGGAGCAAACAAATTGCAAATTTTGAGAAAAGTGATAATTCCGGCTAACATACCAAGCATTTTAAGCGTAATTAAGGTCAATATAGGTTTATCCTGGATAGGTGTTATTGTTGGGGAATTTTTAGTTTCAAGGGCAGGAATAGGTTATTTGATACTGTACGGCAGCCAAACATTTAAATTAGACCTTGTAATGATGGGTGTATTTGTTTTAGGTATTATTGCCGCAATTATGTATTTCTTTGCTGCTTGGCTTGAGAAAAAAGTAATAAAGTATTGATAAATCGTTTTCATTTGTATATAATATATTAAAGAAATTTCACTATATAAAAACAATTAATCGAAACGGTGGGGATAATATGGAGTTAGGAGAAAAAATAAGGTCATTAAGGCAAAAACAGAAAATAAGTATTGAGCAGCTGTCTGAGATGTCCGGGCTAAGCAAGGGATTAATAAGTCAGATAGAAAGAGATATTACAGGGCCTTCGGTTGCATCCTTGTGGAAAATTTCGAAAGCACTTAATGTTACCATGAATTATTTTTTTGACGAATATGATAATTTCAATCAGGTAGTGCGCAAGAATGAAAGAAAAAAATTGATGATGAGAAAAGGAAGCAGAGTATATGAGCTTTTAAGCCCCAATTTAAAAAAGCAAATAGAAATGCTTATGATTGAAATTAATCCAAATGAAAAAATCGAAGCTGAACTGATATCTCATGAAGGTGAAGAATGCGGAGTAGTTATTAAGGGAACATTAAGAGTGATATCAGGCGATAAAATATACGATTTAAATGAAGGTGACAGCATATATTTAGATAGCACCATTCCTCACAAGTATATAAATATGGGAGAAGAATTATCCGTTTCGGTATGGGCAATGGTACCTCCGAGCTTTTAGTATGGTCTATTTAAAATAGTTTGGCGTAAGGAGTAAAAACTGTCTTTGCCGGGACTGTTTTATTATGCTTATAACTTGAAACATAAATTAAATTATGTTAAACTAATACAGAAAACTTTAACTCAGAAAGGAATTATATATGAAAGCTTCACAGATACTATATCCGATAATGTTTATTGTGATAATATATTTTATTTATTCAAATATTAAAAACAGCATTAAATATAAGAAAGAAAACATGGATGTTTTGCTTATATTGAACGAAGACGATAAAAGAGTTCATTTTATGAGCAGTATGCTGATGGCAGTGTTGATTGGGGCAACGGGCATATTAATATTCGGATTGATAAATTCAAAAGCATATAATACGGAAGATATATTGATTATGGGAGTGCTGCCTGTTTTGATGGTAGCTTTGTATATACCACTGTCAAAAAAAACAAGGATTACATCATTGGGAATACACAAAAGATCATACCTGATAAGATGGGAAGATATCAAGGGTATAAATTATCAAAAACCTGATGCTAAAAATAAGGTTAAGGTAAAAATACTATATAACAGCTATAACAGGGATACATCTGCAGAACTTGCATTTTTGAAGGATGACCCTCAATTGGAGCAGTTTAAGGAATTTGCGAAAACCTACAGAAATACTAAGAAGAAGGATAAAAAAAGTGGCAATTAAATTTATAGACAGTCATGCGCATTTAGATGACAAAATATTTGATGCGGACAGGGATGAACTTATAAATTCATTATATGATAATGATATTGAGGCTGTATTAAATCCGGGCGCAGATTTAAAATCATCACAAAAAGCTGTATCATTGGCAGAAAAGTATCCCTTTATTTATGCAGCCGTGGGATGTCATCCTCACGATACCAAATATATGAATGACGAAACCATGAATATATTTAGGAATATGGCAAAAAATAATAAGGTAATAGCAATAGGCGAAATAGGTCTTGATTATTATTATGACAATTCAGAAAGAGATATTCAAAAAAAATGGTTCAGGGAACAAATAAGGCTTGCTAAGGAATTAGATCTTCCGTACATTGTTCATGACAGGGATGCCCATGAGGATATTTTAAGAATTATGAAGGAAGAGCATTATGACGGCGCCAGAGGAATACTTCATTGCTATTCCGGAAGCGTGGAATTGTCAAGAGAGTTTATAAAATTAGGCTTTTATATATCTCTTGCGGGACCTGTTACATTTAAAAAAGCTAAAGTTCCAAAATTGGTTGCAAAGGAAGTTCCCCTTGACAGGCTTTTAATTGAAACAGATTCACCGTACTTAACGCCGGAGCCATACAGGGGAAAAAGAAATGAACCAAAATATGTGAAATATGTTGCTGAAGAAATAGCTGAAATAAGAAATATTTCAATTGATGAATGTGCGGAAAAAACCAAAAAAAACTTTAAAACATTATTTAATTTATAATGGAGTAACTCGCCATTGTGAAAGTAAATGAAGAATATCATATAACAGGGGACATTCCCTGAAAGGTATTGATTTGCAGAGGTACCTTTCTTTTGAGGTATGTCCCCATACGTATTTTAACAGGAGAATTATGAAGCTTAAAAGAAACTTTTATGACAGGGATGCACGAGTTGTCGGAGAAGACCTCATAGGAAAAATATTGGTAAGAAAGTATGACGATGCTGTGATAAAATCAAGAATTGTCGAAACAGAAGCATATATAGCCGAAATAGACAAGGCAAGTCACGGTTACGGAGGGAAAATAACACCCCGAACTAAAATTATGTTTGGACCTCCGGGATTTGCATATGTTTATTTTATTTACGGCATGTATTATTGCCTGAATTTTGTAACTGAAGGAGAAGGGACCTGCAGCGCTGTTTTGATAAGAGCCCTTGACCCCTTAATTAATAAAGAAGAAATGTCACTTAACAGATACGGCAAGCAATTGAACGAACTAACAAAATATCAGAGGAGTAATATTTCAAACGGTCCCGGTAAACTTTGCAATGCTTTAAAAATAACGAAGGAACAAAATGGAACCGACTTGACAGGTACAGAAATTTATGTTGAAGATGATGGCTTTAGAAATTTTAAGGTAGACAAAAGCAAGAGAATAAATATTGATTATGCAGAAGAGGCAAAAGATTTTTTGTGGAGATACACAATTAATTACAATTCATAATAATAATGCTTGACAAATATAACTAATATAAATATAATTTGATTATCAAAGTAATTGGGGTGGTCTAATGAGCAATCATGAAACAGTAAATGAAATACTTGTAAGACTTTTTGCAAATGTATTGGATATTGAGGAAAAATGCTTGAAGATAGGAGAATTTTCCGATTTATCCATTTCAGAAATGCATGTTATTGACAATATAGGATTGACAAAAGAGCGAACCATGTCTGATACGGCAAAGGACTTAAAGATAACATCGGGAACTTTAACCACTGCAATAGACAATCTTATTAAAAAAGGCTATGTAGTAAGACGCCGTTCAGCGGAAGACAGACGAGTTGTAAAAATAAAGCTGACGGAAAAAGGAAAGTTGGCTTTTAAATCCCATGAATATTTTCATAAGGATTTGGTAATAAGCGCATTGCAACAGTTGGACAGCCATGAGGAAGAAGTTTTAATAAAGGTACTATCAAACATAGACATATTTTTTAATCACAAATATAATTTCAGCAAATAAATTTGATACTTCCTGCAAATATCCTGACAACCTGCATATGGATTAAAGGGTTATTTGCGGTTATATATCTTCAAAATCAAAATATTTGAATATGAAAAGAGGTTAGCATGAGTATAAGAATAGTAATAGACAGCACATCGGATGTAACAAATGACATAATTGAAAAATATAATTTAAAAATGGTTCCGTTGACCGTTAACTTTGAAAAGGAATCCTTTTTAGACAAGGTTGAATTAAATTCCGAAGAATTCTTTGAGAAGCTTTCAAAAGCGGAAAAGCTTCCCACGACAACATTGGTTTCACCGGGAGCATTTGTTGAAGCATTCAGTGAAATTTTAATGGAAGGGGACGAAGTATTGGGACTTTTTCTTGCTTCCGAATTCTCAGGAACTTATGATTCGGCACGCATGGCAAAGGATATGATTGGAAGTGAGGATATTCACATTATTGATACAAGAAGTGTATGTCTTGGGTCTTTTGCACTTATTTTAGAGGCCATTGAATTGGTTAAGCAAAACAAAACTATTGATGAGATAGTGGAGGAATTAGAGGAGCTTAAGGAAAAGATTGTTGCTGTAGCTGCAGTTGACACATTGAAGTATCTTGAAAAGGGAGGAAGACTTTCAAAGGGACAGGCGGTTGTGGGCTCACTTTTAAATATTAAACCAATCATATCCATAAAGGATGGTAAATTGGCGGTTATAGAAAAAATAAGAGGTAAAAACAAGACTATTAAATGGTTTGATGAATGGATAGAAAAAAACAACTATGACCTAACTGACAAAACGGTGCTTATGTTTCACGGAAGAGCCTACGAACAATTAAAGCTTTTAAGAAGTACAATTGAAGAAAAATATAAAATAAAGAATATAATTGAGCAGCAAGTAGGTCCCGTTATCGGAACTCACTCAGGTCCGGGAGTGTTAGGAATAGGATTTTTAAACAAATAACAACAAAACCCATGACATTGTCATGGGTTTATATTATTGCCCGCTAACTCACTATCGTCAGCACAGTCTTACCTTCGTCATTTACATCCACATTTACTGATGTATTTTCCTTTAAGGTACCTCTTAAATATGCTTCCGATATTTCATCTTCAACATATCTCTGAATTGCACGTCTTAAAGGTCTTGCGCCATACTTTGTATTGTAACCCTTTTCAAGAATGTGAGCTTTCATTTTATCGGTAACCGTCAAGGTTATTTTCTTTTCTCCGGCTTCTTTTATAACCTCCTTAAGCATCAACTCAACTATCTGACTTAACTCTTCCTTGGTTAATTCGCTGAATACTATTATATCATCGATACGGTTTAAAAATTCAGGTCTGAATGTTTGTCTTAAGGCATCCCTTACCTTGGATTCCATTGCTTCGTATTCTTTGTTGCCAAAGCCGATTCTGTTAGCCTTGATCGATGTGCCTGCATTTGAAGTCATAATCACTACCGTATTTTCAAAATTAACGGTTCTTCCCTGATTGTCCGTAAGCCTTCCGTCTTCCAATATTTGAAGCAATATATTAAACACATCTTCGTGGGCTTTTTCAATTTCATCAAGTAAAATTACAGAATATGGTTTTCTTCTTATTTTTTCAGTTAAGAAACCTGCCTGGTCAAAGCCCACATATCCAGGAGGAGCCCCGATAAGCTTGGAAACAGTATGTTTTTCCATATATTCGGACATGTCAAGCCTAATCATCGCTTCTTCATTTTCAAACAGTTCATATGCTAAGGTTTTTGCAAGCTCGGTTTTTCCGACTCCGGTAGGTCCTACAAAAATGAAGGAGGATGGTTTTTTCTTTTTCTTAAATCCTGAACGATTTCTTCTTATTGCCTTTGCAAGGCTTGTAACCGCAGGATGCTGCCCTATTATTCTTTTGTGAAGCCTGTCTTCTAAATGTATTAATTTTTCAGCTTCAGCTTCATTTATTTTCTGCACGGGTATTTTAGTCCATGCTTCAATAACATATGCAATATCTTCATCTGTTAAAAGAATATTTTCGCATTCTTTAGACAGCTCTTTCATTTTTGTTTCAATTCTTATTTCAGTTACCTTAAGCTCGGCAGCTTTTTCATAATCGTCATTTTCAGCGGCTTCTTCCTTTTCTTCTCTTATTCTTGTAAGCTCACTTCTTAAAGCTTCCAGCTCAACCAAACCTTTATTTTTCAAATTTGCCCTTGAGCCTGCTTCATCAATAACATCTATTGCTTTGTCGGGAAGGAAACGGTCGGTTATATATCTTTCGGACATTATAACTGCCTGTCTTACAACCTCGTCTGTAATTTTCACATTGTGATACTGCTCATAATAATCCCTGATTCCCTTCACAATTTCAATGGAATCTTCTACAGAAGGTTCGTCAACTATTACAGGCTGGAATCTTCTTTCAAGAGCCGTATCCTTTTCAATATGCTTTCTGTATTCATCCAATGTTGTTGCACCGATTATCTGGACCTCACCCCTTGCAAGTGCAGGCTTGAGAATATTCGCAGCATTCATAGCTCCGCCCTCGGCTTCTCCGGCACCTACAATGTTATGAACCTCATCAATTACGATTATTATATTGCCTGCTTTTTTTGCCTCATCAATAATTGCTTTCATACGTGCTTCAAATTGTCCTCTAAACTGTGTGCCTGCAACAACAGCAGTTAAATCAAGAAGGTATATTTCAGTGTTGAATAATTTCACGGGTACCTTCTGTTCTGCAATTCTTACAGCCAACCCTTCCGCTATTGCGGTCTTGCCTACCCCGGGTTCACCTATTAAAACGGGATTATTTTTAGAGCGTCTGTTTAATATTTGTACGACTCTGTCAATTTCTCTCTCTCTGCCTATTATTCTGTCCAATTCTCCGTAGCGTGCCTGTTCGGTCAGGTTAGTTCCGTAAGTATCAAGATATTTCAACTTCTTTCTCTTTACTTTTTCCTTTATTTTAGCGCCTGAACCTGTCCCTGATTTTGAATATTCAATATCCTGCTCATCTTCCGATGGAAGGAACTCATTATTTGTTGAGCTGGTATTTCCCGTAAAAGCGGAATTCATCAAATTCATCAGAGAATTAATGCCGTCGCCGCTGTCAGGGGGCATATCCTGCGATAATTTATCTAAATCCATTTCTCCTATTATTTCAGTAAGCTGGTTGTTTATGTTATCAAAGTCCTCGGGTTTCATGCCGCTTTGTCTCATAATCTGATCCATAGGCGCAATACCCTGCTTTTTGGCGCAAGGAATACACAAGCCCGTAGTATGCATTTTGCCTTCAACAATTTTATTTACATATATTACTGCTACATTTTTTTTGCATATTGAGCACAACATATTTTTCACTCCTTTTCTTCGGGGACATTCATTTTTACCTGCAAAGATTCTTAATCGGGGACATTCCTCTATCGACTCTCTTTACTATTTAGCGATGCGTCCCTTTTCCTGTTTAGAGGTGTGTCCCCACTCCACTTATCTATTTAAACTATATAAGAAAAATTTTTAATTTATACTCATTTAAACGAATCTTACTAACATTGTTGATTATAATATAATTTTCTTAAAAATGCATTAAAAATTTGTAGAAAGTTTTTATACACTAAGATTTTATCTGTCTATTTTATACCTGATATAGATGATGCCACTTGTTGAAGTATTTTATTAAAGATGATATAATCATTAATATTAATACTTAGATTATCAAATCTGCATATTAACAAAAATATTTTAAAGATTTATTAACAAATCGTAGGAGGATAATTTGGAAAGCGAAACAAGATACGGCATACACCGTGTATTAGAACCTAAAAAGGTACTTCCTCAGCCGGCTTGGAAGATTGATAACACGATGAATGTAAATGAAAGCGAAGCACTCATAGAAGTAAAGACTATTAGTATCAATTCCTCCAGCTTAAGACAAATATGTACTGAAAATGAAAATGATATAACAAAAATTAGAGAAATGGTTATGAAAATAGTTGAGCTAAGAGGCAAACTTCATAATCCGGTAACCAATACAGGAGGAATACTATACGGACAGGTTAAAAAGATAGGAGAAAAATATGAAAATATATCAAATATTAAGGTGGGAGATTACGTAATACCACTTGTATCCTTATCAATGATTCCGTTAAAAATAAATAAAATTCACAATATTGATATAAAGTCATCTCAATTACAAGTAGACGGGGAAGCAATCTTATTTTCCAGCTTTCCCATAGCAACAACTTATGATGACATTAAGGTTGAGCATTTAATAACATTGATGGATGAGGCGGGATCATGCATTGAGTCATACAAATTAGCAAACAATGGCGATAAAGTTCTTATTATGGGAGCTAATGGAAAGATCGGGTTGCTGTGTGCATTTGCTGTAAGGGAAAAGATAGGAAGAACAGGAGAAATCACAGGCATCGTTTATTCACGCGAAAGTAAAGATTTGCTGGAAAAATACAATATTTTTGACAAGGTATACATGTGTGATGCAACAAACACGATAGAGTCATATAACAGTTTAAAACTAAATGAAAGAGGATTATACGATTTAACCATAAACTGTATAAATACATTCGGTACAGAAGCTTTCAGCATTCTTTCGACTAAGGACAACGGAACAATATATTTTTCAAACTTAACCATTAATTACAATACAACATGTTTGACTGCCGAAGGAATAGGCAGGGAATTAGCAATAATTCCGTATAAAGGTTATGTATTTGGTCATGCCGACTATACAATTAATATCTTTAGAAAGTATAGCGAGCTGAGAGAACTTATTGACTTGTGGATGAAAAAGGATGTTGGCTTAAAGATTAATATTGAAGAAAATAATTGTAAAAAGGCAAATGATGACCTTGTAAAAGCAATAAACTTAGGAGAGTATGTTTTTGTAAGCGACGAAATAAATAAGGTTCTGTCAAGAACATTGAAGATTGCCAAATTTGAATGCAATGTTTTAATAACGGGTGAATCGGGGGTTGGGAAGGAAATATTCGCACATATTATATATAAGGCAAGTATTAGGAATCAAGGTCCGTATATAAAAATCAACTGTAGTTCAATACCCGAAAATCTTTTGGAATCTGAATTATTCGGATATGAAAAAGGGGCTTTTACCGGGGCTAATAAGGAAGGTAAGTTAGGGTTCTTTGAAATAGCCAACTGCGGAACAATTTTTCTCGATGAAGTGGGAGAATTGCCATTGAGCTTACAATCAAAGCTGCTTCGGGTTATTCAGGAAAAGGAAATATACAGGGTTGGCGGACTAACGCCAATTAAAATAGATGTGAGTATAATTGCTGCCACCAACAGGGACTTGCCTGACATGGTCAAAAAAGGGCTATTCAGGGAAGATTTGTATTATAGATTGAATGTTTTGCAAATACACATACCTGCCTTGAGAGAACGAAAAAGCGATATTATTCCATTAGTGAAACATTTTACTGAAAAATACAATAAGCAATTTTCCATGGCAAAACATTTTGAACCATCGTCGCTTTTATATATGATGGAATGTCCATGGAAAGGAAATGTCAGGGAATTGGAAAACTTGGTTCAACGTCTTTTGATAACTACTGACAAGAATGCAATAACGGTTATTGATATAATAAATAATTTGGATAGAGGTATGTCAGGCGATTATGAAGAAATTTCTTTAGATAATGAGATGGAAAAAACAGAATATATTGTGCTGAGAGAAGCAAAGTCTAAGTTCAAAACAACAAGAAGGATTGCTGAAGCTTTAGGAGTCAGTCAATCCACCATAGTAAGAAGATTAAAAAAATATAATTTATAACTGATACCACAAAAATCAAACCTTTATTTTAAAGGTTTGATTTTTGTGGTTTAATAGACAATCTATAACGTGATTACTTAATGAATCAAATGATTCACGCTTGAATCATAAATGAATCGATAATGAATCAAATTATGAAACAATAAAAAGATGATACTCATGATTTCAATATATTCATACATTTGTAGCCATATAAATTAGTTGGCACGGAAAATGCAAATATTAATAAGTGACAGTTTATTAAATCATAGGAGGTACCATTGGTGAAAGGAGATATTTATGGCGGACACAGAGTAATAGAGCCCAAAGGCTTTTTACCTCAAGCTGCAACTAAAATAAATAATAGTCCTGAAATATTTTCTAACGAAATATTAATTGATGTTATTGCATTAAATCCAACATCGACAGCATTTAACAGAATCAGAACGGAATGCCAGGGAGATAAAGAAAAAATTAAGGATACTATTATTAAAATAGTTGAAACTCAAGGTAAGTTTCAAGACCCTATAACCAAATCCGGCGGAAATTTAATAGGAATAGTTAAGAAGATTGGAGATGATTTGCAAGGGAAAGTAGGATTAAAGGTAGGAGATAAAATTGCAACATTAGTATCACTGTCTTTAACTCCATTGAAGATTAAAAAAATAATAGATATAAATGTTGATACAGACCAAGTTTTCATTGAAGGTGATGCAGTTTTGTTCGAAAGTGCAATTTATACAAAATTACCCGAAGATTTGGAGGAAAATCTTTCTTTGGCAATTATGGATGTTGCCGGTGCTCCGGCGCAAGTAGCGGTAAATGCTAAGCCGAATGATGTTGTTGTTGTTGTTGGTTCGGGGAAAGCAGGACTTTTATGTTTACATGAAGCTAAGAAAAGAGTTAAGCCTACAGGAAAGGTAATTTGTATAGAATATTCGGAAGAACAGTGTGAATTAGTGAGAAAATTAAATTTGGCTGACTATGTAATTCAGGGGAATGCTCAGCATCCATTAGAAATACTCCAAAAATATCAACAGATAATGGGAGACAGACTTGCCGACTTAACAATAAACACTGTAAATGTAAGTGATACTGAAGTTTCAACAGTTTTAATTACAGACAATGAAGGCTTGGTATATTTCTTTAGCATGAGTACTAATTTCGCAAAAGCATCTTTAGGTGCTGAAGGTTCGGGTAAGTACACAAAAATGTTAGTCGGAAACGGATATTATCCGGGGCATGCCGCTGTTACTTTCCAAATCATGAGGGACAACCCGTTATTAAAAACATATTTTGAAAATAAATATTTAATATAAATATTTAATAAAATTATTTTAAAAGGAGGAGATTATATGGAAAAGCTAATAATAACATGCGCTATTTGCGGAGCTGAAGTAACTAAAGGGAACAATCCGAGTGTTCCATATACAATTGAAGAAATAGGCAGAGAAGCTGAATCAGCATATAAAGCCGGAGCCAGTATTATACACTTGCATGTAAGATGGGATGATGGAACTCCGACTCAAGACAGAGAAAGATTCAGATTGTGTATGGAAGAGATTAGAAGAAGATGTCCGGATGCAATTATTCAGCCGTCAACAGGCGGAGCAGTTGGAATGTCGGATGAAGAAAGACTGCAGCCAATTGAATTGCTGCCTGAAATGGCAACATTGGACTGCGGAACACTGAACTTTGGCGGAGATGAAATATTTGTAAATACTGAAACAACAATTAAAAACTTTGCTAAAGTGATGAATGAAAAAGGCGTTAAGCCGGAAATTGAAGTATTTGACAAAGGTATGGTTGACTTAGCCGTCAAATACCACAAACAGGGTCATATTTTAGCACCCATGCATTTTGATTTTGTTTTGGGTGTTCAAATGAATGCTACGGTAAGAGATTTATCCTACATAGCTGAAAGTATTCCCGCTGGTTCAACCTGGACTGTCGCAGGCATAGGGAAAAGTGAATTTCAAATGGCGGCAGCGGCAATTGCTATGGGAGGTCATGTCAGAGTAGGGTTTGAAGACAATGTATTTATTTCAAAAGGTACTTTAGCTGCATCAAACGGCGAATTAGTTGAAAAAGTTGTAAGAATTGCAAAAGAATTAGGAAGAGAAATAGCAACTCCAAATGAAGCAAGACAAATTTTAGGACTTAGAGAAAGAAAGTAATATTAAATACTAAAATAATTATAGGATGGTAAAAAGCATGAAAAATAATAAATTATTAGCATTATTACTTATATTTGTAATGACAATTTCATTAGCGACAGGATGCAGCAGACCGGCAGCTACTAAAACAAATTCCAATGAAAGTAAAAATGAAGATTCTCCTATTACTGTAAAGATTGGTCATACGGATTCATCAACACGTTCAACACATACATGGTCAGTATGGCTCGGTGAATATTTAGAAGAAAAAGCACCCGGAAAATTTAAAGTTGAAGTATATCCTGACGGACAATTAGGAGACTCACCGGACATGGTAGCCGGAGTGAAGCTTGGAACATTGAATTTAGAATTTGACTTATCTTCAGTAATAACATCTGTTGCAGGTCCCGCATCGAGCTGCATAGATTTGCCTTTCCTGTATCCTACTTATGAGGACTGGATTGAAGGAACCTTTGAAAACGGCGGGTTAGAGCTTTTCAATGAATTAATTGCAGATTCGGGATATTATTGCCTTGACATGTACTACAATGGTATGAGACAGGTATTGAGCACAAATAGAACTTATCACAATTCAGATGACCTGAAGGGACAGAAAATACGTATAGCGCAAAATGATTTGAATATTGAACTTTGGAAAGCAATGGGCGGAAATCCTACACCAATGGCTTGGGGTGAAGTAATTACTTCATTGTCACAAGGAACAGTGGAAGCTCTTGACCATTCATTGGGAGTTTTCAATGACTTTTCATTGCATGAAATCGCACCATACATCACTTTGACAAATCATGCAAGTTCGCCATTTCCTATAGTTTGTTCAATAGAATGGTTAAACTCATTGCCTGAAGATTTAAGAGAAATTTTTAAAGAAGGCGTACGCTTAGCGGCTGAACAGCAAAGAGCTGAAGAAAGAGCAAATGAAATGAAATATATTGAACGTTTTAAAAATGAAGGTGCCACTGTTGAAGAACTTACACCTGAAGAAGTACAAGCTTTCAAAGAATCTGTACAGCCTGTATATGACATGTGGAGACAAAAGGTCGGAGATGAAGTTATGGATGCTTGGCTGGCAACAGTTCCAAAGCATTAATCCCATAAATATATACGCTTTGTATATAAGAAATCTTTAAATACAAAGCGTATTATTAGTTTTATTTCATTTTGAAAGGAGGATGCAGGTCTGTCTTTTGTTTTGACAGACTACTGCAAGTTTAATGGGCAAAAGCAAAATAATTTCTTTTATAGATAAATTAGAAGAAATATCATTGGTAATTATGTATTCTGCCATGGTTTTAATTATATTTTTTCAGGTTATCATGAGGTATGTTTTTAATAATTCGCTTTCATGGTCAGAAGAATTAGGAAAGTTTCTGTTTGTTTGGTTATCATGGATAGGAATCAGTATTGGTGCTAAAAGGGGAGAACATATTAAATTAACTATGTTTGTTGACAAATTATCACCAAAAGGTATACAGATTTCAAATATAATTTCGGAATTAATTGTTATAGGTATATGCGCAGTTACTGCTTATTATGGAATAAGCCTTGTTATGAGCCAATCCGGAGTTCATTATGCAGGAATAAAAATCAGCATGGCATGGGGTTATTTAGCTGTTGTTTCGGGCTGTGTTTTGATGATATTCAGAAGTATTATTTCAACTGTAGATTCCGTTATTTTAATTAAAAACGGAACCCAAGGAAAGGAGTAACAGCATTATGTCATTATTAGTATTATTTATAAGTCTTATGATTATGCTTTTGGTTGGTGTGCCCATTGGTTTTGCCATAGGCGGAGCAACTATGATTTCTATGTTTTACTGCACTGATTTAAATATGGTAATAAGTGCACAATATTGCTATTCCGGAATAAGTTCCTTTACCGTAATGGCTATACCGTTTTTCATGTTAGCCGGATTACTTATGTCTTCAGGCGGTATTGCAAAACGTATTGTTAATGTAGCATCTGCACTTATAGATTTTGTAACCGGAGCGTTAGGTTGTGTTACCATATTATCCTGTATGTTCTTTGGTGCTCTTTCGGGTTCAGGAATGGCAACTGCCTCTGCTATCGGAGGCATGATGATTCCCGAAATGAAAAAGAAGGGATATGATCCTGCATATGCAGCTATACTTGTATGCTTTGGAGGTATTGTCGGTCCTATAATTCCACCCAGTTTATCATTCGTGCTTTATGGTGCAACAACAGGAACATCTGTTCCCGATCTTTTTCTCGGAGGTATACTGCCGGGAATTTTATTAGGCATCGGTTATGTTACACTTAATATAATCATATGCAAGAAAAATGGCACAGATGTAAATCATGATGGCAAAAACGACAAAAACGTTGAAATGGTTCCGATGAAGACGTTGTTGATTAGAAGATTGAAAAAGATTTTAATAGCTACCAAGGATGGCTTCTGGGCATTGCTATCACCTGTAATTATACTTGGAGGAATCTATTCGGGCATATTTACTCCAACCGAAGCAGCGTGCATTTCTGTTGTTTATTCGGCTATAATCAGCTTGTTTGTTTACAAAGAAATGAACTTTAAACAATTATTAAAGGTTTTAATAGATTCTGCAGTTATAAATGGAATTACATCCTTCCTTTTAGGATATTCGACTGTATTTTCTACTTTCTTGACTTTTGAGAATGTACCTCAAATGATTACAGCATTTTTATCGACTGTTTCATCAAATAAATATATAATACTATTGCTTATAAACTTATTCCTGTTGGTTTTAGGATGTTTCCTGGATACTGTTCCTGCGGTTATCGTTGTTGCTCCAATGTTATTCCCGACAATAAAAGCGTTGGGAATAGACCCGGTACACTTTGGAGTTATAATGGCAGTTAACCTTGCGATAGGTCTTTGCACTCCGCCCTATGGCTGTAACCTGTTTGTAGGAGCCGCAGTTGCAAAAATTAAGATGGAAAGCATGTTTAAATATATTGTGCCATTTATGGCAGCCTCTATAATAATGCTGTTAATTATCACATATGTACCTTGGCTATCCTTAGCATTCTTATAAAATATATGTGCATCTGATTAAAATATAAAAAGATAAACATCAATAAAATTTCTATAGCTGATAAATAGGCTTCATGATCTATTTATCAGCTTTTAATTTTATAGTTTGTCTCCG
>ENA-UOOR01000674-UOOR01000674.1-fermentation-metagenome-genome-assembly--contig:-NODE-674-length-46475-cov-5.316652_pt1 | contig 46475 bp, 43 predicted proteins | sample MGYA00245780_ERZ724029 | MGnify/ENA primary metagenome ERZ724029 (study PRJEB28704, sample SAMN03018315) | fermentation metagenome | biome: anthropogenic terrestrial biome; feature: soil; material...
TAAATGGTCTTTTCTTCAAGCTTTTTTGGAATAAATACGGTGGTATATCCGTCGGTTTCGAACCGCCCCTCAACCTTGGGACTGATCTCAAAATACTTGGCAATATCCTTTATATCGGGATAGGAAAAATATAATTCGATGCCGGTATCAACGGGCACGTTGCTGGACATGTTTTCAGGAAGACTGCCCAGAACGGAAAAATCACGGGTGGTTTGAAAGGCAAAGCTGACTGTTTGACCGGCGGGCGTTTTAATATCAATGAAATAGATCTTGTTTTGCTCCAGCGGCTGGGCCGGCTTTAATAAAAAACTTCCGTCTGGAGTCTGAACCGCTTTAAGGGGTTCGCCGTTCCGCAGCGAAACATTAGCCTTGACGTAATCTAAGGTAATGCTCTCTTGCGCGGTTAAAATAAAGCCGCTGTCCAGAGCTACGCCGGTCTCGTCCTCCTTCTCGGGAACAACGGAGAACCCGTTTTTGTAAGAGCTGGCTAAAGCCTTTACTGTAGGGTTGAAAGGGCTGTCGACAAACAGCATTGTAGTGCACATTACCATAATAAGCAACATCGCAAGAATTCTTTTACACATACATGTACCTCCTTAAATTGGACCTGGCTTCACCAAAATATAGAAATTACTGCCTTAACCTATTAGACGATCCTTCCGGAAAATGGTTTACTTTAGCAATTCTATATTTATATTTCATGAATAAGAGGCGGCCTGATGGATTGGGCCGGAGTTGCAAAAAAAAGCGGCTAATGATATCCATCGGCCGCATGAGGATTTTTCTGATTTGTAAACTATGAGAATTCTAAACTGTCTTAAGGATTCACTATCACTTTGATCAAGGCGCCGGGATCGTGCGCCAGTTTATCAAAGAGGTCCGGCGCCTTTTCCAGCGGAATATTCAGGCTGATGACTTCGCTGACATCCAGCTCTTCATTGTTCAAATGATCCACAACCGTCTTAAAATCATTGAGGCTGTAGAGGAATGAGCCATAGACCTTGAGCTCCCTGGTCACTATTTCCTGCATGTTGACCTCAATAAGCGGCTTATTGTTTCCTATCCAAACAGCAGTGCCGCCAAAAGCCAGGGCACTCATTGCACTCTTGACCGAAGCGGTGGCACCCACGGCTTCAAAGGCCATGTCGACACCCTTGCCGCCAGTTTCCCGGTCGATGATCTGCCTCAATTCGTATTTTGAGGAATTGATCAAAACATCGGCGCCCATCTTTTTTGCCATTCCAAGACGAAAATCGCTTAGATCCGAAACAAAAATTTTTGATGGTTTCTGCATTTTGATGCAGGCCAGGGCTAAAAGACCAATGGTCCCTGCGCCCACAATCAAGACAGTCCTATCTTTAAGGCTTCCGGCACGTCCCACGCCATGGTAGGCTACAGCAAGAGGCTCCATCAGGCTTGCCACATCAAAGGAAACATTATCTGCAATTCTGAAACAGAGTTTCTCGGGCAGGCATATGTATTCTGCAAAAGCACCGTCGACGGTCAATACGCCAAATTGACGCTTGTTTTTACAAAGGTGAAAATCGCCTTTTTTGCACATATCGCATTCTTCACAGAAATCGACGGGGTAGGGGGCTACTCTGTCGCCCGCTTTCAATGATTTTACATCCGCACCGACCTCAACGATTTCTCCGGAAAATTCATGGCCCATGGTCATGGGTGGAGTTCTGCGGCCTGTAAGGCCCAGGTATCCGTGTACATCGCTGCCGCAGATGCCGCAGGATCTTACCCTCAGCAGTACCTCATTCTTTTTGGGGCTGGGTTTTGCAATATCCTGAATTTCAAGTTTATTGGGTTCAAGATATCTCAATGCTTTCATTTATATATTCATTCCTTTCGCTTCGCTCAAGGCACAAAACGAAACGAAAAGTGCTTCTGAGCGATATTTATTTTATAATAGCCAATAGGGCTTACGGTACACTACAAATCACGGGGAGGTGAGTGGGCTGTCTGATTTGTCAGATGACCGCATTTATATATGTGTAGAACGCCTTTTCAAGCACAAATAAGTATGTCTTCGAGCATGTAACCTTATCTTTGTTTAAACAATCTCGTTTAAATGCTAGGCGTCCAGTCAATGCCGTATCTCCCTATAATTTTATATGAACTTTCCAGTTCAGAAAGGGATCCCTATGGCTTTAAAGATCGTGTACAAAATCTGCTGTGGAATTGATGTTCACAAAAATTTCGTTGTTGCCTGCATCGCTTCCACCAACAATCAAGGTGTCACCACCTACAAGAGCCATCGCTTTTCTACCTACACGAAAGGTCTGAAAGAGCTGTTACAATGGCTGCTTGAATCTGATTGTAAGGATGTCTGCATGGAATCTACGGGTAAATACTGGATTCCGGTGTACAACATCTTGGAAAAAGATTGTTCGATTGTACTTGCACATCCTAAGTATGTTAAGGCTATCCGTGGCAAAAAGACTGACAAGAAAGATGCGAAATGGATTGCTGACCTATTTAAGCATGACCTTGTCACCGGTAGCTTTATGCCCCCTGCTGATATTCGACAGCTTCGTGACCTTATGCGCTATCGTCACAAACTAACCTGTTTTATGTCCAGTGAAAAGAACCGCCTCCAAAACTGTCTCACGGTTTCCAACATTCAATTGGGAAACGTTGCTACGGACACTTTTGGTAAAAGCTCTAAGAGAATTCTGGATAAGATTCTTGAAAACCCTCTGGATACTTCATTTGATATTGGACCTTTAATTCATGGCTCTATGAAAGATAAAATCCCTGAATTAGAGCTCGCCGTCGACGGATATATTACACCGGAACAGGCTGGTAAATTAAAGATTATTAAAAAGCATTTTGAGGATTTGGAATCCCGGAGAACAGAGTTAGAAAAACTGATTCTTGCGCTCGCCAGTCCCTATCAGCAAAAACTCGACCTAATCCTAACCGCTCCATCCTTTAAAAACATCTTCTCTGCAATAACAATAATTTCAGAGGTTGGTGTTAATATGGAGTCTTTTCCTTCGGCGAAGCACTTATGCTCTTGGGCAGGTCTTACGCCTACCAACAATGAAAGCGCAGGGAAGAAAAAGTCTGTCCGGGTTTCCAAAGCCGGATGCTACATCAAACCACTTTTAGTCCAATGCGCTAACTCTGTGGTAAAGAGTGAAAAGCATCCTGAAATCCGTAACCGCTACCTTCAATTAAGAAAGCGCCGCGGTCACAAGAAAGCAATCATTGCAATAGCAAGAATGCTTCTAACAGCATTATACAACATGTTGAAGAAAAATAAACCATACAATGCTGAGCTTTACAGAAACTCTGACATTATCCCTATCAATCGTGAGATTACTGTGGAGCAGGCAATACAATTAGCCAAATTTCAAGGTTACAGGATTAAGTCAGCATAACCTTAACTTTGTGTCATATTCAGTTTTCAATTTTCGTGGCCACCAAATGATGGCCTGTTTGCTATACCATTAATTCAACTGGCCTCGCTAGGTCTTCTTTTTCAACCTTACTACCTCCAAGTATGAATTAAATTCTGCTCTCTCTGTTACTTACCCAAATATCCGCCGTCTACCGGTATGATTGCTCCATTTAAATAATCAGATGCTTTAGAAGCAAGGAATATGGCAATACCCTTCATATCCTCGGGGGTCCCCCAGCGGCCTGCAGGGATTCGCCCTAAAATTTCCTCGCTCCGCTTGGGATCCTCTATGAGCCTTATGTTCATTTCGGTTGCCATATAGCCGGGAGCAATAGCGTTGACGTTAATGCCTTTGGAAGCCCATTCATTGGCGAGAGCCCTTGTCAATTGGCCGATGCCGCCCTTTGCGGAAGCGTAAGCGGGTATGGTGATTCCTCCAAAATAGGTATTCATGGAGGCCAGGTTAATAATTTTGCCCCCGCCATTTTTCAGCATTTCTCTGCCCGCCAGCTGGCACAGTTGGAATACGGCTCTTAGGTTTACTTTGATGACCTCGTCAAAATCACTTAAAGGGAATTCCTCACATTTGTGCCTGCGCTGAATCCCGGCATTGTTTACAAGAATGTCCAATCTTCCGCCCAAGAGCTCAAGGGTTTTGGAAAAAGCGGCCTGAATACTGGTTTCATCTGCCAAATTGCATTTTACCGCCTGAATATCCAAACCTCTTCCATTAAATTTCTTTGCAGCCTCAAATACACTGTCACCGGATGAAAGGATCACCACTCTTGCTCCGGCTTCGCATAAGCCCTCCGCAATACCGGATCCAAGACCGCGGTTACCCCCCGTAACCAGTGCGGTTTTTCCTTGCAAATCAAATAAGTTCATCAAATTTTCCTCCCTTTATTATAAAGAAATATAAACTTGTTTGTATCGGAAAGCATATCGCCGAAAAGAGATTTTAAATCCCTATTGCGCTTTTAGAATATGCTCATTGATTTCTCTGGCACGATCGACGGTAGGAGCGATAATATTAAAGAAGAGACGGCGGGAAGGCAAATTGCCCAGAATGAGATCCACCTCAGCCTCTGTGAGATCTCCCCAAACCATAAGATGCTTGCCTGCTTCGAGTACCTGGCGGAACTGGGAAAGCATTTCTGTAATACTTGGTCCGCCGACATCTTTGTTGATCTCAACGACCTTCAGCCCTTTTATAGAAAGTATTTTATCCAGGTGGAAAAAGCTTGACGGATGGAGATGAAGCAATGTATAGTCATAGCCCGAGCATGTATTATTGGCAGTCTTCCGCAGGAACTGATCAAAATGCGGAGGAGACATCAAAGCGGAAAGATCCTCCTGATACCAGATGAATTTTCCGGGGGCCCAAAGGTGGTAGAAGCCTGCCGAATATCCACCGTGAAATGGCTGAATATGCCGGTACTGTTCCTCTATAACAGCCCTTTGCACATTGGAAACCTTCATGAAAATTTCACCTGTAAGCTCAGGATCGGTAATAAGGGAGCAGGCCATTTCTTCCTGCCCGATGAGTGCGCCCACCGTGTCGGTGACCCCTCTCATAATGGGCTGACCCACCGGATATCTGCCTTTTGCGTGCCTGGTCAATTTATCCAGGAACTCAATGTATTTTATATACCACGGATTATTTTTATCGAGGTGCAGATCTTCCAGATCTTCTATCGATTCAAACTTCGGATCGGAGATGAAAGCAACTTCTCCGCCGATGACGTCGCAGCCGAGAATGGCCTCCATCCATGGAAAGCCTACACAAGGCTCTACTGTGAAAAATGCAGTCTGCCCGATTTCCTCACATTGGGCGTACATGCGGTCAAAATCCTCCAGATAGGCCTCTACATCGATCATATCGGGAGTTACCACTTTGCCTTTTTCCAATAAGGGAAGGTTCGCTTGGAACTTGTTGCTGAAAAAGTAGTCACCGATCCGGTAGGAGACAAGGGGAGCCTTCTGAGTTTTCCCTTCCCAAAACTCTCTGTGCAATAAAAGCCGGTCTTCAATCGAATACATATCGTTTTCCTTTCTCTTGCTCACAACTATGGATTTATTCAGTAAATATACAGAACACTTAAAGCGAAAACCCGGAACGGGCTTTCGCTTTAAGTGATTGAATAAAAATAGAAAACGTCTTAAATATGTATCTTTGAGGCACTCATATACCTCGCATTCCGAAAGTAAATATTATGCAAGCGCTGCACGAACTGCCGCAGCCACACTATCTGCAGTGAGGTTGTACTTTTCAAGCAGTACATCATAATTTTGTCCGGAGGTTCCGAAGGTATCGTCCAATCCCACACGCACCTGCCTGCATGCTAATTTCTTTGAAACAGCAGCCCCGATGGCATCGGCCAGCCCGCCGTAAATGCTGTGCTCTTCGGCTGTGACAATTGCTTTAACGGAGCCGGAGATCTTTTGGACAGCGGCTTCATCAAGGGGCTTAATGCTGGGCACATTGACGACTTTCACGTCAATACCCTCTTTGCTCAATGTTTCAGCGGCTTCCAAGGCTTTGGATACCATGACGCCTGTAGCAAATACGGCGATATCCCTACCTTCACGCATTGTATAAACCTTACCCGGTACAAATTCTTCTGTTTCGCTGGTTAAGACGGGAAGGTCATTGCGGTTGACTCTCATATACATGGGGCCTTTGTTTGATGCCATGTATTCCACGACTTTTCTGGTCTGGTTGGCGTCAACGGGTGAGAATACCTGCATATTAGGCAGTACCCGCATAAGCGCAATATCATCTACGGACTGATGGGTTGAACCGTCGCCGTAATCGGATAATCCTGCGCTTGAACCGCAGATCTTAACATTTAACGAAGGGATGCAGATATTCGTGCGAATCTGATCATAGCATCTGCCGGGGCAGAAGACAGCAAAGGATGCCATAAAGGGAACTTTTCCTGTCAGAGAAAGGCCGGCTGCAACAGATGCCATATTAGCCTCAGCGATGCCCATCTCATAAAAACGGTCAGGGTATGCCTGTTCAAACATATGTCCCATTGTGGACTTTCCGAGGTCGGCTTCCAACACAACAATATCTTTATTGGTTGCTCCTAAATCTACCAATGCCTGTCCATAGGCTACACGTTGACTTTTTATCATAGTCTCACACTCCTCACTGACAGACGCAGCTGTCGATATCTTTATGGGCTTGTTCGTACTGTTCAGGGGTGAGCGGACCGTTGTGGAACGCTACCTGATTCTCTGCAAACGAAACACCTTTGCCCTTGACGGTGTTAGCAATGATTGCAATGGGTTTACCCTTAACCTGGTCTGCTTCGTCAAGAGCATTGCAAATTTCAGTAACATCGTGGCCATTAATTTCGATTACATGCCAGCCGACTGCCTTGAATTTCGCAATGGGGCAGCCTGAATCCATACGTTCTGCGACCGGGCCGGTTGCCTGGAGGCGGTTCCTGTCGACAATAGCCACAAGATTATCGGATTTATAGTTGACTGCCGCCATGGCAGCTTCCCAGATCTGGCCTTCCATAAGCTCACCGTCGCCGATGCCGACGTATACTTTCCGGTCAATTTTATCCTGCTTCAAACCCAATGCCATGCCCAGTCCCAATGAAAGGCCCATGCCCAATGAACCGGTGTTGGCTTCAAGGCCCGGGGTTTTTGTCATATCAGGATGCCCCTGCAGCATAGCACCGCAGCTTTTTACTTTCACTAATTCCTCTTTGGGGAAAAAGCCCAGTTCGGCAAGTGCGGCATATTGCACCAGAACCGCATGTCCCTTGCTGAGAACAAAACGATCTCTATCCTTCATATAAGGATCAGCCGGGTTTACCTTCATTTTGTAAAAGTACAGCGAGGCAACAATGTCGGCCATTGACATGGAGCCTCCCAGATGGCCTACTCTTCCATCACAGCCGACCATATCCACTATATGGTGACGCAATGTTTTGGCTTTTTCCTGAATTTCCTGTTTTTGCTTAGGCGTCATGAAATCACTCCTTATTTTTATTGTAATCATTAAGCTTTCTGAAGTAGATAAAAAATGCTTTAAATGGCCGTCCGGAAAATATAAGCCGGCCATGAAGTTCCTTATTGGTTAGGGTGCACTGGTCTCCTTAAACTTAAAGGTATCCATAGTTAGAGTTTAGAAGTTGTATTACAACATGTTCAATTAAAATACTACTCTCATATTTGAATTTTGTCAACTAGCTATTCAAAAATAAGCATAAGTTCTGCTATTCTAGTGATATTCACCAAAAATAATAAAAAACAATATAAAAACATCACTGGTTAAAGGCACCAATATATAGTTGTGTTGTATGACAAATACCTGTAATTTCCCTGGAAAAATAAAAAATTCATCGGGCGATCATGGATTAACCGCCTGTTATTTGAATAAATGCCGGAGTTAAGGTTTTTAAATTCAAATGCCACATCCCCGGCCGGCTTGCTGTCCGGAATAAGACTACTTGGAGTAATCAGCAAATATATTTGAGGTTTCCGGTATCGCTTTTACAGCATCGATGGTCGTTTTAAGATGCTCCTCCATAGTGGCCTTGGCCTCGATGACATAATGCCTGGAAATAGTGTCGATCAGCTTATTGTGATAATAAAGCGCTTTTTGCGGCCCCATGATGACAACAATGGTTTTCAGCGCTTCCTCAAGGGTCTCATAAAGCAGACGGCATATTTTGACCAGATAAGGGTTTTGTGTCATCTTGCTGATTTGAAGATGGAATGCATAATCGGAACTCAAATGAACATGGGGATCGTTCTGGCCTTCCTCCATCTGGTGATAGATCCGCCAAAGTTCCTGTATGCCCTCTTTATCGCATTTTTCTGCGGCCAAACCGGTAATGATAATTTCTATCTGCCTTAAGTCGAGGATCTGAAGAATATCATTTTTGGTCAGCTTCTGCCCATAAATCATGGATGCAATAGGAATGGTAAACTGGTCCTCGTTAAAACCTCTTACAAATGTGCCCGCACCATGGCGGGTTTCCAGCATTCCCAGCGATACCAGCTGCTTGATTGGTTCACGGACAGAAATCCGGCTGGCATGAAAGATCTCGGTCAGTTCCTTTTCGGACGGCAGTTTATCGCCCGGCTTCCATTGACCTGAAACAATCATATGCTTCATTTGTTCAAATATTTCTTCACTAATCTTCTTTTTTGATTCAGTCTTCAAAATCTTATACCTTCAATAAAATTATTCTTAAGTATAATAAACCTTATTATAATAATAAAATTTAAAAGTACATTAATATATTTTATCCTAAATTATTTAAAAATTGAATACAGGAAATATTTTAAGTATACAACCCCGCAATTTGTGCACAAATTGTGGGGTTGCTTGTCTGAAAATGTATCGCTGATTTAAGCGATACCATGTTGTTTGCTTTAGGTGCAGCATTTTATGTAAAACTTATCTGTTACTATTGAAAAATTAGAAAGTCAGGCTTTATATTTGGTATCGAAATCCCATGGGGATCCGCCTACCAGACAACCGCCGTCAATGTGATAGGCTTGGCCTGTCATATAACTGGACGCATCGGATGCAAGCATAATACACATTCCAACTAATTCCTTCGGTTTGCCGGGACGTCTCATTGCAATACGCTCGCGCAGCCATACTGAACGTGTGGGATGTTCCCAGGTCACGGCGCTTAAGGGGGTCAGAATATGTCCGGGGCTTATAGCATTGGCTCTGATACCGTATTGCGCCCACTCAACGGCCATCGATCTTGTCAAAGCGACAACACCGCTTTTGGTAGCGCCGTATACCGAGCATCCGCCCAGCATATCCTCATCATTGTGTGAACCGATATTAATGACATTGCCGCTTTTCTGCTTAAACATCTGTTTGCCGACTTCCTGGCTCATCATGAAGACGCCTTTTAGGTTGATGCCCATGATCCGGTCATATGTAGACTCTTCAACATCCAGTATGCCTTCGCGCTTATTAATTCCTGCGCAGTTTATTAGGACATCTATTTTGCCGAATCTTTCAACGATAGCATCTACGCAGGCCTTAATGGATGCCTTGTCCATGACGTTCAATTCAAACGCGACTGCTTTGCCGCCTTCGGCTGCAATTTCGGACTCAAGCTGCTGTGCGGCTTTAAGGTTAATGTCGCACAGTGCAATGGTACCTCCCGCTCCTGCCATTCCAAAAGCAAGTTCGCGGCCGATACCGCCGGCGGCTCCAGTTAAAATAATGATTTTGCCGTCAAGAGAATAAATTTTTTCCAGATGGTCTCCAATTTTTGACAAATTAACCCGCCTCCATTCATGATTATACAGATCTTTTTCAGGGCCAAGCAAAAAGCAAATTAACAAGATAGATGTAACAAAAGATGCTTTGCCTTGCGATTGATCCGTTGCACTACTTGTAATACAACATCCTATTTTAAATACTACTATCATAATGATTTTTTGTCAACGAGATATTTTCTTTAATGTTTGACAACGGCTTTTTTGGCAAGTTTTACTACAGCATAAGACATTTATTACAAATTATTATTGACATTCTCTTTGAATGATGTATAATTTGTTGTATGACAATAATGTTATAAAGTATCAGTAAAAATGTTAAGAGACATCATTATATATCATTAGATATCATGGTGTAACATAAAATCTTAGAAAACTTATAGATAAAGACAAATTGTATAAGTGGTAAATTCAATCATCGCGTATTTGACATCTTGTGTTAATTGTTAGCTCTGGTAAGTTTTATGTATCAATTGGAGGCAAACAATGGAAGACAACAAGTACTTACAATGGTTATCCGGTTCTGCCAAGTCGATTTACTGGTATAACAGCGCGATTGGCAGTGGTTTGAATGCCGCCAATGGAGCAAAGCGTGCCGCGATGATCCCATTTCTTGCAAACCCTGTAAGACAATCGAACGCCCTGTATTGTGCAAACAATAGGGTCCAATATATTTCAAAAAGGAGTAATCGAATATGAAACAAATTGGATTTATCGGCTTGGGTATTATTGAGGAAACCAAGTAAGACACTGAACCCGCCGGCAATTTTTGATTTGAGTTAACGGATGGGGTTCACATAATGTATCATATATAGGATCTCCGGTTGAAGATTCTATCAGAAATACCGAAAAGTGAGGGATTCATATGTTTTCATTGGAAGGAAAAAAAGCAATTGTCACAGGAGCTGCCCGGGGTATCGGCAAGGTTATCGCAGAAAAAATAGCCGAGCTGGGCGCATCTGTTTCTTTGGCAGATGTGAACAAAGCCACACTGGATGAGACGGTCAACGGACTGAAGTCCAAAGGGCTCAAGGTTATTGGCGTCATTATGGATGTACGTGATAACAACAGTATCCGCCAGGCCATTGAGGAAACTGCCAGTGCTTTTGGGGGACTTGATATTATTGTAAACAACGCAGGCATTCTCGGCACCTCCAAAATTGAGGATATGCAGAGAGACGGAGAGTGGAATCGTGTACTGGATGTCAATTTAAGCGGTACATTTTTTGCTTCCCAGGCCGCATTGCCCTATTTGAAGAAGAGCTCGGCAGGGCGTATTATTAATATTTCATCGGTTACCGGTAGAAACGGCGGCTTTGAAGGTTCTATGAGCTATGCCGCTTCAAAAGGCGGCGTCATTGCCATAACGCGCGGCATGGCAAGGCACCTGGCCCCCTATAAAATAACGGTCAACGCGGTTTGTCCCGCAGCTACGGAAACAGATATTCTCAAAGGATACACCCCACAACAGGTGGAGAACCAGTGCAAGAACATATTGCTGTACCGGTTGGGCAAACCCGAAGAAATTGCAGGAGCTGCATGCTATCTGGCCTCTGATGAAGCGGCATTTGTTACCGGCCTGATGCTCGATATTAACGGTGGGGCATATTTTGGTTAGACCTGAAACTCTTTTAGTTTAATTTGCGTAAAAAGGAATGAGAAAAATGGACCGACTATTCAAATACGGAATAGCATGCTCATTGAATGAAACCTCCGTGCATGCTCCAATTACCCTGCGGGGCGATATAGAACAAATCGCAACGACGGCAAAAGAGATCGGATACAATGGCATTGAACTTCAGTTATGCAATCCTCAGGATTATGACTGGAATAACCTGGCCAATGTTGCAAAGCAGGTCGGAGTGGAGTTTTGTGCCATAGCCACAGGCCGCGAAATTGTAGAGAATAAGCTATCGCTGATCAGTGAGGATAGGGGAGTCCGAAGAGCGGCCATAGACAGATTAAAATTGCATATTGATTTAGGCGCAGTGATTCATTGCATGGTCATTGTAGGATCAATGCGTTCCAGTATCCCTGATTGGAACCGCTATCAATACTATGAAGATCTATTGACTGAGGCTATTTTAGAGCTTTCCGATTATGCCGCAACGAAAGATGTTAAGCTTGTTGTAGAGAATATTCTGACAAGTATAAGCAATTATCTGAACACAATGAAACAGGTTATGGATTACATAAAGAAACTGAATCGGGATAATGTAGGGGTTCATCTTGATACATACAGCATGCTGATGGAAGATAACAATATCACGGGCAGTGTTCAATACTGCGCACCGAAACTGGATTATGTCCATTTTTCCGATTCGGCACGTCTTTACCCGGGCGGTGGGAATGTAGATTTCAAAACATTTATAAAATCTCTTCTTGATGTGGGATATAAAGGGTATATAACCACTGAGTGTGTTCCGTACCCGACAGAGTATTTATGTGCCAAAAGAGGATTGGATTATATCCGCGCCCTTGAAACCTGTGTTACCATTGAACGTTCAGTGGTTCGCTGAAATATCGATTGATATCGTCAGAAGACGGCATCCTGCTTTTATTGGGGGGAAACTGGAGACAGCAAGATGTCGTCTTCTTTTACTATAATTTTGATGGGAGCAGTACAGAAATTTATTGATATATTTTTTTTGATTATGGAGGTGGGGGCTAGGTGCCCACAGAGCGCAGAAGAAGCATCAGGGAATATATCGAGGCACATGGAGAAGCCAATCTGGATGAATTGATGCAGCTATGCAATGGCTGTTCATCGATGACACTTTGGCGTGATCTAAAAAAGCTGGAAGACGAAGGTGCGATCAGGAGAAAACGGGGCGGAGCCATCGCTGTCCGGCTTGTTCAAACGGAGGCGGAAAGCTTATATGAACAAAGGTCCGTGGTGAACCCGAAAGCCAAGAGAATCATTGCGCAATCGGCAGTCCAGTATGTTCACCAGAGCGATTCGGTGTATCTTGATGCGGGCAGTACCATAATGGCCCTGGTACATATGCTGCCCGATCAATATTATAATATCATTACAAGCGGGACCAATATTGCGTCGGAATTATCACAGAAAAGTAAATGCAATGTCACAATCGTCGGCGGGCAGGTCAATGGAAATACGATTTCCTGTTCCGGACCGCAGGCAGAGGCGTTTCTTGACGGTGTGAATATAGATATCGCTATTATGGTCACTTCCGGCTTTTCTCTGCAGAGCGGATTTACCAGCAGCCATTTTAGCGAGCATCAGCTTAAGCGTAAGGTCATCAAAAAGGCAAAACGCATTATTATGCTGATGGATGACTCAAAGCTGAACCGCAATATGCCATTTACATTTGCGGCCCTGCAGGATATCGATGTATTGATCTGTAATGAGCCCTTGCCCGAGGAAATCATGTCGTTTGCCAAGCGAAACGGCGTCAGGGTGATTACCGGAGAATAAGAAAAGAGAACCAGAAAAATACCCCGGAGCGCTGCCCCAGGGTATTTTTCATTTATGTATTCGGTCAGGTATTTCTTTAATATAGATTGCAAAGCTCATTGCTTGCAGATAGAGGCGGCAACTTCAGCTGCGGTGGCGGCATCGGCCGTATAGTAATCCGCTTGGATGGTCTTGCAGAATGCATCGGTTACAGGTGCTCCACCGATCATAATCTTAACTTTTCCGCTGATATCCGATGCTTTGACCTCATCCACGACATTTTTCATTTCAGTCATGGTTGTGGTCAGCAGTGCTGAGCATGCAATAATATCGGCATTTTCTTCCGCGGCCTTCTCAACAAATTTCTCAGCGGGAACATCGACGCCCAGATCGATGACTTCCAAGCCCTTGCCTTCCATCATCATTCTGACCAGGTTCTTCCCAATATCATGAAGATCGCCCTTGACCGTTCCCAGGATTACCTTACCGGTTGATTTTATACCGCTTTGCGCCAGGTAGGGCTTTAAAATCTCAGTCCCCGTATTCATTGCTCTTGCGGCTACTAATACATCGGGTACATAAACTTCATTATTTTTAAATTTTTCGCCAATAATGCCCATACCAAAAAGAAGACCATCCTCCAGTATTGAGCCGGCAGGTATGCCCTCGTTCAAGGCGGTCTGGACTAATTCTTTCACAGCCTTGGCCCTGCCTTTTTGGAGATTAGCAGAAATTTCTTCTAAAATACTCATTTCAGTTTCCTCCATATCACTTCTAAAATAATTTTTTCCTTATCCGATAAACACAATCCTGTGTTACAAAGTGATAAACAAATGGTATCTGTAGTATATTCTACATTGTTTGGCGGCCAAAGGATTGAATTATTTTATGCTTTTTTGTATTTTTAGGCTTAATTCCATAAAGAAGAGCCCGGCATTTCATGCCGGGCCCTATGTATTGCCATTATTCAGTTTAGGCTTGCTTTGCCTTAAACGCCGAGCTTGTTCTCGCGAATCTGCTCTAACTCGGTGAAATTATGGGTGCAGACATGTCCCGGGAGAGGCAGAATTCTCTCATGGATAGCGTCCACAATCCATTCGGGCTGTGGGAAGAAGGCGGTCTCCAGCTCATGAGCCGGGGTGATCCAGTTTTTAGCGCCTATAACCACCGGAGGTGCATCCAGATAGTCAAAGGCCAGCTCAGTGATGTTGGAAGCCAGGTTCCTCATAAAGGAGTTGCGCTCGCAGGCGTCACCGGTAATGATAATACGGCCGGTCTTCTTAACGCTTTCAATGACCTTCTCATAGTTGAACGGCACAAGGCTGCGTGCGTCTATGATCTCGGCATTGATGCCGTATTTTTCCTTCAAAATGTCAGCGGCCTTGGTTACCCTGTAAAGGGTCGCTCCGATGGTCAAAATGGTCACGTCTGAGCCGGTGCGCTTGATATCGGGATCGCCGAACGCAATCTCGTACTCTTCTGCGGGAACGCCACCCTCATGGAACTGCTCCCCGACGTCATAGATGCGCTGGCTTTCCAGGAAGATCACCGGGTCGGTTCCGTTTAGTGCGGCCTGCATCAGGCCCTTTGCGTCATAGGGAGTGGCCGGGAATACAACCTTCAGGCCGGGAATATGCGCGCAAAGTGCGGACCAGTCCTGAGAATGCTGTGCGCCGTACTTGCTGCCCACGCTCATACGCAGAACGACGGGCATTTTCAGAATACCGGCGCTCATGGCCTGCCATTTGCTCAGCTGGTTGAATATTTCATCACCGGCACGGCCAAGGAAGTCACAGTACATCAGCTCTACAACAGCACGGCCGCCGCTCATGGCGTAACCTACTGCAGAGCCTACGATAGCCGCTTCACTGATGGGAGAGTTAAACAGCCTGTGATAGGGAATGGCTTCGGTAAAGCCGCGGTATACTGCGTAAGCGCCGCCCCAGTCACGGACGTCTTCACCATAGGAAATCAAGGTGGGATCCTCATAGTATTTATTTATAATGGGCTCGGCAATGGCGTCGCGGAGCTGGTAGACCTTGTTTTTGGAAACAGGCTTGCCGTCCTTGTCAAGGCCGAAGCGTATCTTTTTGGCAATCTGCATGACACGGGGACATTCTTCCTTGGGAAGAAGCACATCGGGCTTTCTGTCTGCGTCAAAAGCTCTTACCTTCCCGTTGGAGAGCATCAAATCAGCGATATAGTTAGGCTGTGACCCCAAAACATCGATACGGGGAGAAACCTCCACATCAATGGCCAGCTTGAAGTTGCGAAGCATATCGGCCTGGACCATAGTACGGATGTCCTCGATTTCCTGCTTGGTGCAAACACCTGCTTTAACAAGCTGTTTGCCGTATGCCGCGATGGAATCCTGTGCCTCCCAATCGGCGATTTCCTCCTTGGTACGGTAGCTGGAGGAATCGGAGGGAGAGTGGCCGGTAACACGATAGGTTACCACATCCAAAAGCACCGGGCCGTCCTTCTTGGCAACGGGCAGCTTGCGCTTGTATGCGTCAATGACAGCCAGCGGATTGTAGCCGTCTACGCGCTCTGCATAAAGCTGGGTGGGGGAAAGGCCGGCGCCGATTCTGGCGACCATTCCATAGCCCATGGTCTCACCGAAGGTTTGACCGCCCATGCCATAGAAGTTGTTGTTAACATTGAAGATAAGGGGCATGCCGCCGCCGTTCTCGCCCCAAAGGGTCTTGTACTGGTCCATAACGGCCATCATAAAGCCTTCCCAGACAGGCCCGCAGCCGATGGATCCATCACCGATATTGCAGACTGCAACGCCGGGCTTCTTGTTGATGAGCTTGAACATGGCGGCGCCTACTGAAATACTGCCGCTGCCGCCTACGATGGCGTTGTTGGGGTAAATGCCAAAGGGTGTGAAGAAGGCGTGCATGGAGCCGCCCAGGCCCTGGTGAAACCCGTTTTTACGGCCAAAGGTCTCACAGATCATACCATAGAGCAGGAAGTCGCGCCCAATTTCCTTGACGGTTTTTTTAGAGTCGTTGATGACATTCAGAATGTCGCCGCCGAAGAAGTCCTTCATGATCTGCATGAGCTTGTCGTCGTCCAAAATCTCAATGGAGCGGAGGCCCTTGGCGAGAATCTCGCCGTGGCTTCTGTGGGAACCAAAGATAAAGTCGTCTATGGTCAGATTGAAAGCTTCGCCTACATAAGCGGCTTCCTGACCCAGACCAAGATGGGCAGGACCCGGATAGTTGTAAGGAATACCTTGGTATTCACTGGTGGTTTTGATGAGGTTGAGCATGGTCTCAAACTCACGGATGTAGAACATATCACGGTAAATATTCATGAACTCTTCTTTGGTGAAGTTTTTCAGCTCATCCTTTACCGTTTTTTGATAAGCGTTGACGGGTATGTCGTTAAATGTGATTTTGCTAGGCTTTCTCACTTCTTCGGGAATAACAGGTAATTGTTTTGGCATGAGGTTCACTCTCCTTTATGTTTCATCAATACTGAAAAACAGCTTCTCTAATAATTTCGCATACGGTGGGATGCGGGAAGACGATCTTCTTAATATCTTCAAGGGTTAGCTGGAGCTCAATGAAGGTGCCGCAGGCCACAATAAATTCAGAGGAATAATTGCTCAGAGCCTGCGCGCCTACGATGGTCCGGCGCTCCTTGTTGATGATCAGCTTGCATATGCCGTCACCGCCCTCGTTCTCAGCCAGGTACCTGCCTGAAAAACGCATGGGGATCTTGACAACATCCACATCCAGGCCTTTCTTCTTTGCCGTGTACTCGGTCTCGCCTACAGATGCCAGCTCCGGGTTGGTATACAATACGGCGGGAATGGCATCGTAACGCATGTTATCCCGCTTGCCCAGCATGATATTGACGGCTACCTCGGCTTCACGGTAGGCGGTATGGGCCAGCATGGACTTGCCGTTGACATCGCCGGCTGCGTAAACTTCAGGAATATTGGTCTTCATATGCTCATCGGTGACAATGGCGCCGCGTTCTGTCATCACATGAATGGCCTCAAGGCCGATGTCCTTGGTATTGGCTCTTCTTCCAATGGAAAGGAGCACTTTGTCGGCCGGTACCGACTCCAGTTTGCCATCCTTCTCAAATACCACGCTGCCGCTCTTAACCTCGGTGACTTTGGCGTTCAGGTGGAAGGTCATGCCCTTCTTCTCATAGCCCTTTTTCAGAAGCTTTACAAGATCCGGGTCATTTTCACCTGCAATATGGTCCAGCATTTCAATGACTGTTACCTCAGTGCCGATGCTGGTGAAATAGGAGGCCATTTCAAGACCGATGACACCGCCTCCTATGACTGTCAGCTTTTTGGGAGCTTCAGCCAAATCCAGGGTTTCGCGGTTGGTCATGACAAAGCCCGAAGCAAGACCTTCCTTAAGGCCGGGAATGGGGGGAACTGCCGGGGAAGAACCGGTGGCAATCAAAAGCCTTTTGCCGGTATAGGTCTCGCCATTGGCGGTAACGGTATAGCCCTCGGCATTTTTGCCGGTGATAACGCCCTCGCCGTCGACAAGGGTTACATGATTTGCTTTTAATGTGGCCTTTACACCGCTTACCAGTGTTTTGACCACCTTGTTCTTGCGCTCCACTACAGCGGCGTGGTTAATGGAAAGGCCCTGGGCCTCCACACCGTATTTTCCGCCGTGAGCTGCGTTATCATATATCTTTGCGCTGTACAGCAGGGTCTTGGTGGGGATGCATCCCTCGTTGAGACACACGCCGCCAACGCTTCGCTTCTCCATGAGAAGTACGCTTAAGCCTGCATGGCCTGCCCGTTCACTGGCCAGATAGCCTGCGGGGCCGCCGCCGAGCACGATTAAATCAAATGTCATTTGCGTATCCTCCTTAACCGATCAATAGTGTGGTGAAATTCTCCAGTGCGTCTTTGAGTTCCATCAGGAATCTGGACGCGGGCGCACCGTCAACGGCCCGGTGATCATAAGTGAGGGAGAGACCCATGGCAGGGTAAGTTGTAATGGTTCCATTGACTGTGCGCACACGTTCAGTAATGCCGTTCACACCCAGAATACCTGTCTGCGGCGGGTTGATAACAGGAGTAAAGCTCTCAATACCAAAGGTACCGAGATTGGATATGGTGAAAGTACCGCCCGTCAGGAGATCAGGTGAGATATTGCCTTCCTGGCAGGCCTTGGCCAGAGCCTTGGCCTCGATGGAAATCTCTTTCAAGCTCTTTGTATCAGCATTAAAAAGTGTGGGCACCATAAGGCCCCGCGGTGTATCTACCGCAATACCCAGATGCACATGCTTGAAACAGCGAATTTTGTCATCAAGGAAATGAGCGTTCAGATCCTTGTGGTTTTTCAGCACTCTGGACACTGCAAAGAGAATAATATCGTTGATGGTGATCTTGGGCAAATCCATCTTCTCTGCAGCAGCTTTTACCTGCTTGCGGAATGCTGAGATATTGGTGGTATCGAAAGAAGTATTATTGGTGAGCTGAGCCATGGTGGAAAGACTCTGATGCATGCTCTTGGCAATAATTTTGCGAATGTTGGTCAGCTTCACATCTTCAAATTCAGAAGCTGCGGCAACAGAGGCGGCTGGCTGGGCAGCAGGGGCCCCAGTATGTACGGAAGCTTCGGAAGCCGTATTGCGGCCTTCCTGGGCAAGGCGGATGACGTCTCGCTCAATAACACGTCCGTGAGGGCCGGTGGATGCAGCGAGGGATGGATCTATCTTCATGCGCTCGCCCGTCAGTCTTGCACGGGGAGAAATGGCTCCGGTTCCGGATGCAGCGGGACTGGCGGAGGCTTCTGCCTTGACAGCGGGAGCTGCTTCGGGTTCGGCTTTTTCTGCCGGCGCCTCTTGTGCCCGTGCTTCATTTGCGCCCGTTCTGGGATCAAATTCACCGAAGCTCTCGCCGGGATTTCCTATGACTGCTACGTTTGTTAAGCAGGGCACATCGTCGCCCTCTTCGAAAAATACGGCAAGCATGGTCCCGTCTAACTTGGCTTCTTCTTCAAAGGTTGCCTTATCTGTCTCGTAGGTGAACAGAATGTCCCCGACCTTCACGGTATCACCGGGCTTTTTATGCCATTCACCAATGATGCAGCTTTCAACGGATTGCCCTTGCCGGGGCAGGATTACTGGTGTTGCCATGGATTTTCACTCCTTCTGATAGACAAAAAATGTAATTATAAATCAAATACTTGTTAAGAATGCGATATATTATGATGTAAATTATCATCAATATGTTATATGTTATCAAAATTAACCTTCAGTGTCAATGAATTATTGGGGATCCTTCGATTCGCAATATGAAAAATATTTTGCACTGAAAGATTAATCACGGTACCTGCAGAGTGAATTAAAGTGTGCCCTCGGGAAAATTTATGGAATGGATGAAAAAAACGAGCTCCTCTTTCAACTTAAAGAGAAGCCCGTTTTTTATGTGTGTGCCACGCATACCCGTGGATAGGTGCATGGCTTGCTCCTCTCCCTGAGTTTTTGGCTAGATACTTATGGCTTAATGGCTTAAAAGTTGCATTCAAATAACCGACCGGGCCGCCTGCAATGATCTCTAGCATGCAATCATCGAAAGGATAATCTGGCGGAAAGCCGTTTGCTTTATCGAGTAAAAGCTTGAGGGCCTTTTTCTTTTCAGGCTGCCAGCGATCGGCATTTTTTAATACTCAACGGGCAGATAAAGCTATCTTATATAGTTCATCTTTTACGATTGCGGCATTAATTATCTTGTATTTGTTTCTATTATTTTTACTTGGCACAATAAACATAGAGTTTTCAGGATTTGAAATTACAAAACAATAATCGCCAATGTGCTGCGGCATCTCAAATAACATTACTCCCGCATCATAAAGTTCTATTATGAAATAATCATCTGCGCGTACATAAGATAATTTCATTGAGAATATTCCGTCATAATGAACCAGCTCCCGTCGAATTTCGAGTGATTCCAAATGGCATACTATATTAGAAACTGTTTTCTGATCTTCTATCCAAGTATCAAAGTTATCGTTATTACTTCTTATTTTGATAGCAGGGTTAGTTGGAATATGTATCTTGAATGGCGATATATACCATGAAAAGACGGCACACGACATTATAACAATGAATGCTAGTGCGGTTATTACATATGCTTTAACATTTTTTCGATTCTTAGCAATATAAACAATAAATATAATTATTGACACCAGCAACAACAAGATCAGTAAAATGCCCATATTCCAACTTCACCCCTAACATGCCGGATGCAGACGATATATTTGCCGCATCTGGTATGTTTAAATCAATCAGTTAAAATACCATGTCATTCCGTTAACCTCATATGATATCCATTCAATAACGGGATTGAAAAGGTTATAATATGCTGTACGCCATGGAAAGTCAAAATCAGGCGACTTAGTTATAGTATTAGGATACTGATATGTACTTTCTTGCGTCCCTACTCCATTTACAACAAATTGTTGATACTCAGTAATCTGTTTTATGGTAATTTTCTGCGAGCAATAGCCCAAATACCAGTTAGTACCGTCATATAATCCATATGTCCATTGCGAAACCCCATCATACTTTAACTCCATTTGAGTAAAATCGTTTGCACTTGCCGAATATACATTTCCCCCGGCAGCTGCCTGAAACAGACTTATCAATGTCCCACCAAGGCCAACTGCCTCATGGAAAAATCCGCCTATGTACATGCCGACCTCATAAACAAGTTTTGCAATCGTCAGTGCCTGGGAACCAGTGACCTTAAACTCATAGCCAGTGGAAATATTATACACATAAACCTGGTCACTCTTTCATAGACATGCCATTATATGTGTAATAAACAGTGTCCATCGTTCTTGGAAGAAGCTCCTGCGAGAAGAGCGTAGCAACCGCACCCTCGTTCTCGGGTACATCACGCACTCTCTCGGAAAGGTCTAGGATGTATTCTTTCACCTCGTCTGTGACATTGTCCATTTCTAACACTCATTTACCGCATTAACATCACTTAATTCGATATCAAGCCGACCAACAGGGAGCAATATGTTTTCCGACGAATCAACTACCATAGCATACCCGCCGTTAGCCGATCTCACAATCGAGGAAAACTCAGTGTGAATAGAATATTTCGCAGATAATGAAATCGAATCATTTGTGGCAAATGCCGGAGTTCCAATGGTAAGGGAAATTGCCACGCAAAGAACTAAACTTATAATCTTTTTCAATGTCAAAACTCCTTTCTAGCGTATAACACATCTACCTCTGTTCTGCCAGCCAAATTTGAAATAGCACAAACCTGCATTTCAGCATATCAGCAAAAGAACAATCATAGGCATCACCTCCTACATGAATTACGGTTTAAAAGAGTGACGGCTTTATCTTTTTCCGCCTCGTGCCTACATAATGTTGAAATTGGATTGTCAGCATCGGCAATGGTTACCCTCGAACACTAGTTTTCATCTAACATTATCTGTACATAATTATTTATCTTTCTATAATATACATTGTCCGAGCGCCTCAAAAAGTGACATGAAAAAAGAAAAAACTGTAAATCTCACTTTTCTGATATAATTGATATTAAAAGATACCAAGGTGTTATAAAATCTGCCCCGTGGATGCTATACAAGTTCAGAAATCAATTCTAAACATACAAGACACATAAAGCAGGGTATTATGAGCTCTAAATTTGATAGAGAAATATCTGGTAGATGGCTCAAAGAGGCAAGAAAAGCAAAAGGTATGTTGGACGGGACATTATCAAAGCTCTATGGCGTGCCCTATCGTATATCCGGTATATTGAAAGCAGCAGCATAAGCATAGATATGTTGGTGACAATTTACTTACCACTCAAGATATATGAATCCGGAACAGCTTGATGTTGTCAATAAGCTTGTAGTAATAGTTGTAGAACATTTTAACAAATAACCGAATGCAAAGCATAGAGACGGGGGGGTGGTCAGCATCAGCGGAAGTATAAATAAAGAAGAATTTTTGACAAAGCTCTATTTAGAGAATTATTCTTTTATGGTCGATTTTGCGGGTGAATTTTTCAGAACACAAGATATTGCTGAAGACGTGGTGCAGGAAACATTTGTCATTGCTCAAAGGAAAATAGACAGCCTTCTCGCGAGTTCAAAACCCGTTGGGTGGTTGATGAATGCACTTAAAAATGTTATTGGCACTACTTACCGTCGGCATAATAGATTAGTGCAATATCATGTTCCGTTGGACCAAGATATTGCTGACAACATGATTTTCTTGAAGCTACAGCTCAAATATGGCGGAGTTATAGAAAAAGAAGATTTAGACTTACTTATCTGGATATACTGTGACGATATGCCCTATCAAGAGGCGGCAGACTGTCTTAACATAAAGCTTGATGCATGCAAGAAACGAATACAACGAGCAAAAGAAAAGTTTCGTAAAACAATGCTAATCGGGTAGGAGGCTTATCATTATTTGATAAGCCTCCTACCCGATTAGCATCATATTTGATTTGAAGTTTTTTCCCGGTATGCTGAAATGTTCTGGGAAAAATCTGATTTATTCGAGATCCTTTGCCTCTGGCAAGCCGTTTTTGTTCCAGCCGCCATCCACAAACAGTGTTTGTCCCGTGATGCCGCTGGCCTCATCTGAAAGCAGGAAGCATACTGCGGCCGCAATTTCCTCGGGAAGCAGATAGCGCTTCAGGGGGACGACCGACATGCCGGCCTTTTCATCAATAATGCCTTCTGCAATGCCCTGCTTTACCATATCGGTATAGACATATCCGGGGGCGACCGCGTTCACACGGATATTGAAACGGCCCCATTCGTTTCCGAGAGCTGCTGCAAGACCGTTTACAGCCGCCTTTGAAATACAGTAAGGGGTGCGCTTGGTGGTGAATCGCTCGGAATTTGCAGACGAGGTGCAGACAATGGCCCCGCCGCCCTGCTGCTTCATATAGCGCGCCGCAGCGCGGGATGCAAAATAATAGGATTTGAGATTGATGTCCATGAGAAGATCATAGTCTTCTTCAGGGAATTCAGTAGCCCATTTGCGAATTTGGATGCCGGCATTGTTTACAAGAAAATCGATGCGTCCATGTTTTCTTGCAATATATTCGATCATCGTATCGATCTGGCTGACTTTGGTCAGGTCAATGGTGTAGCCTTCCGCCGAATAACCGGCTCCGACCAGCTCTCCCACTGCGGCATCCAAGGCCTCATGGTCGACGTCGGCGGCAACAACTATTGTGCCCTCCTGTGCAAGCCGCAGTGCCATAGCTTTGCCCAGGCCCTTGGCGGCGCCTGTAACAATTGCAATTTTTCCTTTTAAGCCTTTCATAATACTGCCCCTCTCTACATTGTAAATTAGAAAATAACTCCGGATTCCATCAGCCGGAGCCCTGTTTCTCTTTTTATTTAGTAACACAATACTACAGGACTGTCAATGTTTGCAGGTACTTGCCGGATTCCTACTTTCATCAGACTTGCAGTAAGCAAAAGTCCATTCTTCGAAAATTATTATTGGATCCGGATCGTCCTTTCGCTGCTTCAAGGAAATTCAGAGGAAATTGATGCCGGGAGTTCTTACATTCACAATTTGCTATATAAATAATAAAAGATTGTAGGGAATCGGTGAGGAGGAGAGAGCATTGGGTGAGAAAAAGCACATGAAGGCACTGGTCAAAAAATACAGGAAGCCGGGAATCTGGCTTGAAGAAGTGCCCATCCCCAAGGTCGGAATCAATGACGTGCTCATTAAGATCAATAAAACCTCCATTTGCGGGACGGACATGCATATTTACAACTGGGATGAATGGGCTCAGAAGAATATTTTTACGCCCCTGATCGTCGGCCATGAGTTTGTCGGCACGGTGGCCAAAACAGGGAGCAATGTCAGGAATTTTCAGCCGGGTGACCTGGTTTCCGGCGAGGGGCATATTGTCTGCGGCAAATGCCGGAATTGTCTGGCGGGCCGGAAGCACATGTGCAAAAGCACAAAAGGCGTAGGCGTTCACCGTTCGGGCGCTTTTGCCGAATATCTGTGCATTCCTGAATCCAATGTGTGGCATTGTAGCCCATCCATACCCATGGAGCTGTACAGCTGTTTTGACCCCTTTGGCAACGCCGTCCATACAGCCCTTGCCTTTGACGTGCTGGGAGAGGATGTGCTGATCACCGGGGCAGGCCCCATCGGGATAATGGCGGCGGCAGTGGTGAAATTTGCCGGAGCCCGGCATGTTGTCATTACAGATATCAATGAATACCGGCTGGAGCTGGCCAAAAAAATGGGGGTTACAAAGGCGGTCAATATCAATAATGAGTCCCTCGCCAATATTATGAAAGAGCTGGATATGAAGGAAGGTTTTGACGTGGGGCTTGAGATGTCGGGCAGCGGCGCTGCCCTGCGGGAAATGATCGACGTCATGTATCACGGCGGTAAAATTGCGCTTCTGGGAATACAAAAAAATAATACAACCATTGACTGGGAGAAGGTGGTGTTTAACGGACTGACCATAAGGGGCATCTATGGCCGGCAGATTTATGAAACCTGGTATAAGATGACGGTCATGCTGGAGTCGGGCTTGGATATCGCCCAGGTTATCACACATCATTTTCATTTTACTGATTTTCAAAAAGCCTTTGAGGTGATGTCCTCAGGTAAATCCGGAAAAATCATATTGGAATGGTCAAAAATGGAGGTGGACTAAAAAATGCTTGGGAAAGCAAGGGCGTTTTATGGGCAAGAGCTAAGCAGTATTAAAAGCAGCGGTCTTTATAAGGATGAAAGAATTATTACAGGTGCCCAGGGAGCCGTTATTGATACCGTGTTGAATAAAGGCGTCATTAATATGTGCGCCAATAATTATTTGGGTCTGGCCGGCCATCCAAAAGTGCTGGCCTCGGCCAAAGAAAGCCTGGATAAATGGGGCTACGGCCTTTCTTCGGTCAGGTTTATCTGTGGCACCCAGGAAATTCATAAGGTGCTGGAAAGAAGGATTTCAGAATTTCTTGGCACGGAGGGAACCATTCTTTATTCCTCCTGCTTTGATGCCAATGGGGGACTTTTTGAAACATTGCTTTCAGATCAGGATGCCGTCATCAGCGATGAACTCAATCATGCCAGCATTATTGATGGAATACGGCTTTGCAAGGCCGCCCGGTTCAGGTATAAAAATAATGATATGGAAGACCTGGAGGAAAAGCTGAAGGAAACGCAAAATATGCGTTTTCGCATGATCGCAACCGACGGTGTGTTTTCGATGGATGGCATTATAGCGGATTTAAAGCAGATATGCATGCTCGCTGAAAAATACAATGCCATGGTGATGGTGGATGACAGCCATGCGGCAGGTTTCATAGGCCCGAAAGGGCGGGGCACCCATGAATATCATGAAGTCATGGACCGGGTGGATATTATCACCGGCACCCTGGGAAAAGCGCTGGGAGGAGCCAGCGGCGGCTATGCCAGCGGGAGGAAGGAGATCATCGAGCTGCTGCGGCAGCGGTCAAGGCCCTACCTTTTTTCCAATACGCTGTCTCCTGTTATTGCCGCAGCCTCCATTCAGGTTCTTGACTTGCTGACAGCTTCCACGTATTACAGGGACAGGCTGGAAGAAAATACAAAGTATTTCAGGGAAGAAATTTTCAAAGCGGGCTTTCAAATAAAGGAGGGCATACACCCCATTGTACCCATCATGCTGGGCGAGGCCAAAACGGCAGCAGAAATGTCGGAAAGGCTTTTAGCAAAGGGAGTCTATGCAGTGGGCTTCTCTTACCCTGTGGTGCCCAAAGGAAAGGCAAGGATCAGGGTACAGCTTTCAGCAGCCCATTCTATAGAGAATCTGGCTTTTGCGGTCAGGGCTTTTAAAGAGGCGAAAGAAGAGATGGGGCTATAATATTAAATATGATCCTTTAATCAATGGCAAAAAAATTTGGGGTGGCTTTAAATAATGGCGCAAAGCAGCCATAGAATGAAAAAACATGAAGATTTGCAGGGATATTATTTCGTCGGGATATAGACTTTTGCCATACCGGGTGTTAAAATACTAACAAATTTAATTGATTACGATAAAGTAAAAAAGTATAGATAAAGAAACGGAGTGAAGCCATTATGGCAAGAGTGTATAATTTTTCAGCAGGCCCCGGTACTCTTCCCGAGGAAGTTCTAAAACAAGCATCAGAAGAATTGTTGGACTATAAAGGCTCCGGCATGTCGGTGATGGAAATGAGCCACCGCTCTCCCTGGTATGAAAATATCCATAATAAGGCCATCAGTGATCTTCGTGAGATCATGAACATTCCTGACAACTATAAGGTTCTTTTCTTACAGGGCGGCGCACATCTGCAATTTTCCATGATTCCTCTCAATTTAAAGAAAAATGGCAAGGCAGATTACCTGGTAGCCGGCACCTGGGGGAAAAAAGCCAGTGCCGAGGCCAAAAAGTATCTTACAGTGAATGTGGTGGCTTCCTCGGAGGATAAGAAATTTACCTATCACCCCAAGGTCGATCCCTCTTTATTGACCGGGGATGCGGATTATTACCATGTAACCACCAATAATACCGTTTATGGAACAAGGCTTCGGGATAAGGATACCACCTGTCTTAAAAATGTCCCCCTGGTAGCCGATATGTCATCCAATATTCTCTCAGAGGTTTATGATGTATCCAGATTTGGCGTTATTTATGCCGGAGCCCAGAAGAATATGGGCCCCGCCGGTGTTACGGTTGTCATCATCCGTGAAGATCTGATTCGGGATACCGACCCCATGGTTCCTACCATGCTTCAATATAAGACTCATTCCGAAAGCAACTCTCTTTATAACACACCGCCCTGCTACAGTATTTATGTGTGCGGTCTGGTTTATGACTGGGTCAAAAGAAAAGGGGGCGTAGGAGTTATCCACGCAATCAATGAGAAGAAAGCCGCGCTGATCTATGATTATATTGACCGTTCGAACCTTTTTAAAGGTACTGTTGAGAAATATGACCGTTCTATTATGAATGTCAATTTTGTGACAGGCAGTGAGGAACTGGACAAAAAGTTTATTCGTGAAGCAGGGGAAAGAGGCCTTGTCAATTTGAAAGGCTACAGGACTGTGGGCGGCATGAGGGCCAGCATCTATAATGCAATGCCCGTAGAAGGGGTACAGGCCCTGGTTGAGTTCATGAAAGACTTTGAAGCGAACAATATATAAAAAAGGTTAAAGGAAGCAGCTGTCCGAATCAAACGGCAGCTGTTTTCCGAAACTTTTTCGGCCAAGGGCCGCTTAATCGTTATAGCCTGAATTTTTCAAATGATCTTTTGCAGTCTGCGCAATTTTATAGACAGTCCGATATTGGTTATCGTCAAGCTCTTTTATAAGCAAAGACATCTCTTCCAACCGTGAAGAATCAGATTTTATTTTTTTTACCAGGGAGTCAATGGTCACACTGAAAAACTCTGAGATATGAACAAGATTTTCTATGCTTAATGAACGTTCCCCTCTTTCAACACAACCTAAAAAAGAAGGTGAAATATCGAGCTTCTCTGCCAGCTTTTCTATCGTCAGTCCCCTTTTTATGCGTTCCCTGCGAATTCTTGCACCTATTGTTTTGCGTATATCTGCGTTACTTTGATTCATACCACACCTCATTGTCTAATTTATCTGTTAAACACCCATAGCTTCCACGCACTAAAAGAGTTATAATAATGCTAAAAGAGTTTCATGTCACTCTTATTATCGTGAAATAAAAAGGTTCCCGGGATTCGGCAGCACTTTGATTGCGTTAATGGGCAGGGTCCTTCTTTTTGAGGTGCGGGGCTATGAATAAAAATGATTTGTATTATCATATCTGCAGTCTCAGGGCAGAGCTGGAGGCGGCCATGAGGAAAATTCTCCCTGGAGAGGCTTCGGAAAACGATTCTATTTTAAGCATGAGCCGCAGATTGGATCGTATGATCTCAGAATATATCAGAATCAGCGAGGAGCCTTAACTCGTAATTTAGTGCCTTGAATGACATCAAAGTGTGTAAGCGGAGCAGGATTGCGGAGCTACCGAATAAAATCCTGGACGGATTTTCTTGAGGGCACACTTTAATATCACTCTATAGGCACCAAGAGAAATAGCCTTGTTTTTTTAAATGCCCTACTGTATGATGAAAGTGATTTAAATGATTAAAAATAAGGTAAGTTACATATATATCTTTTAGTTGGAGGTTGGGATGCTTTTTGGCATCCTTTATAATGAATGCGGATTAAATTAGATGACAGTTTGCTCTTAAAGGTGGAAAAACCGGCTAAATATACAGGAAATGAATGGAATATGGTCAAGAAAAATCCGGAGGAGGTATCTCTCCGTTTTGCCTTTTGTTTTCCTGATGATTATGAAATTGGCATGTCCCACCTGGGCATGAAAATCATGTACCATGTTTTAAATAAGCGAGAAGATACCTATTGCGAAAGAGCCTTTGCTCCATGGGCCGATATGGAGGCCCTGCTCCGGGAGAATAACATTCCTTTGTATACCCTGGAAACCTATACCCCGCTCCATGAATTTGATATGGTCGGATTTACCCTGCAGTATGAAATGAGTTTTTCCAACATTCTCAATATGTTGGATTTAGGAGGAATTCCGGTTCTGTCAAAAGAGCGTACGGGAAATATGCCCTTTGTTTTAGCCGGCGGTCCCTGCGCATGCAATCCGGAACCCATAGCCGACTTTATCGACTTTTTCGTCATCGGAGAGGGAGAAGAAGTAACCCCTGAGATTATTGAAGAATATAAGAAATGGAAAGGCTCGGGAGAGAGCAGGGATCAGTTTCTGGAACGGATTGCCGTCATTGAAGGCGTTTACGTTCCCAAGCTGTATGATGTTTCTTATCATGAGGACGGCACCATAAAAGAGGTGAAGCCCAGCAGCCCTATAGCCCCTGCCAAAGTTAAAAGACGCCTGATCCGGGATCTGGATGCGGTGGATTTTCCTGATGATATTATTGTGCCCTATGTGGGAACGGTGCATGACAGGATTATGCTGGAGCTTTTCCGGGGCTGTATCCGCGGCTGCCGTTTCTGCCAGGCGGGCTTTATATACCGCCCTGTTCGTGAGCGGAGCTATGAGAAATTGCTGGATCTTGCCCAAAAGTCTGTTGAAAAAACAGGGTATGATGAAATTTCATTGATTTCCCTCAGTACCAGCGATTATTCCAGCCTGCCGGACCTATGCAATAATTTGATCAAATTTACCGAATCAGAAAAGGTGAGCCTTTCCCTTCCTTCGCTGCGGGTGGATAATTTTTCCCTGGGCCTTATGGAAAAGGTCTCCAAGGTACGCAAAAGCGGGCTGACCTTTGCCCCCGAAGCAGGAACTCAGAGACTTCGGGATGTGATTAACAAGGGCGTTACCGATGAGGATCTCGTATCTTCGGTCCAGCTTGCTGTGGCAGGGGGTTGGAGTTCTGTCAAGCTTTATTTTATGCTCGGACTTCCAACCGAGGCCATGGAGGATGTAGAGGGGATCGCCGATATGGGAATTAACCTTCTTGAAGCCTGCCGCGGCCTGCCGGGAGAATACAGCAAAGCCCTGCGGATTACCCTCAGTACCTCCTGCTTTGTGCCAAAGCCTTTTACACCTTTTCAGTGGGAACCCATGGATAGTATGGCGAGCCTGATGGAGAAGCAGTACCATTTAAAGGATCGCATCAAAAAACGTACTCGGAGGATTGACTATCGCTATCACGATGCAAAGCTCAGCTTTATGGAGGCTGTTCTTGCCAGGGGTGACCGGAGGATAGGGCAGGTTCTGTATGCTGCGTGGAAAAAGGGCTGTAAGTTTGACGGCTGGGATGAGTTCTTCTCCTTTGACAAATGGATGGAGGCCTTCCGTGAATGCGGCATAGACCCTGAATTCTATGCCAACAGAAAGAGAAAATTTACTGAGGTGATGCCATGGGATCATCTGGATATGGGAATTTCCAAGGATTTTTTACAGCATGAATGTCAAAAAGCCTATGAGGGAGATCTCACCAGAAATTGTGCTGTTGGCTGCTCTCAGTGCGGAGCTCAGGCTTATAAAGCGGGGATATGCACAAAAGCAAAGAGAGGTGCATCTGAGAATGGCTAAGGCGTTAAGGTTTAAATTTTCCCGAAGCGAGCAGTTGAAATATATTGCTCACCTGGATATTTTAAGAGTTTTCGAGCGGGCTTTAAAGCGGTCAAAACTGCCCCTGGCCTATACCCAGGGTTTTAATCCAAGGCAGAAGCTGGTCTTCGGCCTGCCCATGTCCATTGGCCTTACCAGTGAGGCGGAGTATGCAGATATTGAATTTGAGCAGGATGTGGCGCCGGAGGATTTTATCAGGAGCATGAATTCCAGCCTTCCCGAGGGAATCCGGATATTGGAGGCTGTGGAACAAAATATTAATGATAATATCATGAACCAGATCACAGCCGCCAAATACGAGATCGGGCTGGAGACCCGGGAGGACATCAGCCAGAATGAAATGGACAATATTCTTCATAGGCTGCTTTCCAGGGATGAAATTTTTGTTCTGAAAAAAACCAAGAAGGGAATGCGCCCCGTCAACATACGCCCGTGGATTTATTCGCTGTCCATCCGGAAAAAAGAGATGAACAGCTTTTTGATGGAGGCTTTTTTAAGCGCCGGAGCGGAGAATAATTTAAGGGCCGACCTCTTGATGCAGGCCTTTAATCAGGAAACGGGCCTGGAGGCAAAAACGCTGGCCATGCACCGCAAGGCCCTTTATGCCTCCTCTTTTAACAAGTGGCAGGACCCCTTCGAGGTGGCCAATGGTTAAAGAGGTGCTGGTGGATGTAGGTATTGGCGAGATCCGGCTGGCAGCCCTGGAAAATGGTCAACCTGTTGAAATTTATATTGAAAAAAAAGATCATGAAAGCCTTGTGGGCAATATCTACAGGGGCAAGGTGGAGCGGGTGCTTCCCGGAATGCAGGCCGCCTTTGTGGATATAGGCCTTGAGAAAAATGCTTTTTTGTATGTGAAGGACGTTATACCCGTCAGCTATAATGACGAGGGAGAGTTGCTTTTCTCGGGCGAAGACTTTTCTGATATTTCAGAAGTGCTGTCCTGCGGCGAGGAAATTTCTGTGCAGGTAATCAAGGACGCCACAGGAAACAAAGGGCCACGCGTATCAACACGGCTGTCGCTGCCGGGACGGTATTGCGTCACGATGCCCCATTCCAATGTTTTTGGCATTTCCAAAAGAATTACCGATCAGAATGAAAGAAAGCGCCTCAGGCAAATTTTCGAAAAAGCAAAGCCCGAAAACGTAGGCATCATTGTCAGAACAGCCGCTGAGAATGTTTTGGAAGAACAGCTGATAGAGGATATGGAGGAGCTTGAGGCGCTGTGCAGGGGCCTTGCTTTGAAGGAACAGAAGGGTGCGGTTCCCCGGCTGATATACAGGGAACCGGATATCATCAGCCATGCTATCAGAGAATATTTGAAAGCAGATACCGACCGGTTTCTTATAAACAACCGGGAGGAATATGAGAAGGTGCTGGCTTTATTGGGGGATGCGGCGCCCGGGCTGAAAACCAAAGTCCAATACTTTTCCAAGAACTATGACATGTTTGCCTATTATCATGTGGAAAGTGCCCTGGAAGAGGCCCTGTCCAGAAAAGTCTGGCTGAAAAGCGGCGCATATTTGATTTTTGACCGTACCGAAGCCCTTTCGGTCATTGATGTAAACAGCGGAAAATTTGTCGGCAAATCCGATTTGGAGGAAACAGCCTTAAAAATCAATCTGGAGGCTGCAAAGGAAATCGCTCACCAGATCCGGCTGCGAAATTTGAGCGGTATCATTATCATTGATTTTATTGATATGCATCAAAGGGACCACCGGGATCAGGTGGTGCAAACCCTGAAGGAGGCTGTGAAAACAGACAGGACCCAAACAGTGGTTGTGGATATGACAAATTTGGGGCTGGTGGAGCTTACCAGGAAAAAAATCCGGCAGCCTCTGTATAAAAGCTTTACTGTGGACTGCCGTGTCTGCCATGGCACCGGCTATTATATTTCACCGGTTACCGCTGCCCGGCGCATTGAAAAAAGAATCGACTCCCAGATGGCAGAAGCCGGTCATGGATGCCTTGAGGTCTATGTCCATCCGGAGATTCTAAGGGTATTGGAAACCAGTGAAAAGGACTCTGTTGAAAATCTGAAAACTCGCTATAACTGCGGGCTTAAGCTGATCTCTTCCAAAGATGCGGATTATGATGAAGCTTTTATCAGAAAAATTGAGATCTGAATGACTTCTTACTGGGGGAAATTGTTTTGGATAACAAATCAGGACAGGGTAAACGCACCTTGATGATGCTCATCATCGTTTTATTCTGGTTTTCAAATTATGTCTATGTGCCCATTTTCAGTACATACTGCACCTCGGTGGGTGCACCCCTGGCTATGACCGGTATCATCATAGGTTCTTACGGACTCACACAAATGCTCCTCCGCCTTCCCATCGGGATCGTATCCGATATGCTTAGAAACCGGCGCCTTTTTTTATTTCTGGGCACTATTTCGTCCCTGTTAAGCAGTGCCGGCCTTTATTTTTTTACATCGCCGCTGCTGCTCCTGCTGTTTAGGGCCATGGCGGGATTGACCGCCTCCCACTGGGCCATTTACATCACTACATACTCCGGCCTGGGAGAAGAGGAGGACAGTGGCCGCTCTCTCGGCATTGTTAATGCATTAATGGCCCTGGGCCAGATTTTAGCAACTTTTTCGGGAGGCCTGGCCGCAGAATATATCGGTGTCAAATCAACCTTTTTAATATCGGCGGGGGCGGCCCTTATTGGGTTGATCCTTCTGCTGTTTATACCCGAAACCTATGAGGCGCAGGATCAAAAAGTTTCAATAAGCGATTTTACTTCACTTTTCAGGGACTCAAAATTATTGTTCTATTCATTCATGGGACTATTTTTTCAATATATTCACACCTCCTCGCTGCTGGGCTTTGTCCCCAGCCTCTTAGAGGCAATCGGCGCCAGTGACTTTGAAAAAGGTCTGGGAACCACCCTTGCCTTAATACCGGGCATCATCGGGGGACCGTTGGCCATGAGCTTATTGAGCCGCCGCCTTGGCATCAGGCGGATGGGCATCATTGGGTTTCTGCTTCTCTCGGTACCCATGTTCTTTTTCCCGTTTATTAAAAGTATACCCCTGATGCTTTTTGCAGAATTTATCACCGGTTTTGGCAAGGGTACGCTGATGCCCCTGTTTATGGCTGGTGCAACAAGCCACTTGCCTTCCGATACCCATTCTACCGCTTTTAGCGTCTACCAGGCTGTTTACGGGATTGGAATGTGGATTGGCCCGTCCATATCGGGCTATATCAGCAACCTTTTTTCTATCAAGGCCGCATTTATCTGCCTGGGATTTGTCGGCGCAGCAGCCATTATAATATTGTTTGCACATAAGGAGGAAAAAATTATCGTTCAATAAACGCCGCAGACTTTACATTCTCTATGCAATAAATTAAACTCAATTTAGGAAACAACAATTAAAAACGAGGGGGTTAAGAGAGAGTTCGCGCTCGAGGAACCCCTATATATCGGAGTGGTATAGACCACTTAAATGATTAGCGAAAGGGGAACTTATTATGACTCATATGTGGCAGGAAATTATGGACCAGCCGGGTGTACTCAGAAATGCTCTGGAACAGAATTATAAAACGATTGAGGATCTGGTGGCGCTGCTAAAGGAAAAGAAAATCCGTCATGTCGTTATTGCCGCCAGAGGAACCTCGCATCATGCGGCAGTATATGCCAAGTATACTATTGAAATTAAGCTCGGCATCCCTGTTTTGCTTGCAGCGCCGTCGGTGTTTACCATGTATCATCAGAAGCCGGATATGAAAGACAGCCTTGTCATCGGAATATCCCAGTCGGGAAGGGCTCAGGACGTCCTGGAGGTGGTGAAATCGGCCAGGGAACAAGGAGCTCTTACAGCAACCGTTACCAATTTTACCGATTCCCCTCTGGCACAGGAAGCGTCGTTCCATCTGTTCTGCGCTTCCGGGGTAGAAAAAAGTGTTGCCGCAACGAAAACTTTTATGGCCCAGATATATCTTCTCGCACAGCTGGTGGCCTTCTGGGCAGACGATGAAGAGTTTAAAAAGGAGCTTTCAGAGGTGCCGGGTCTGCTTGAACAAACCCTTGGGGAAGCAGGCCAGATTCAACAGGCAGCGACCCGTTACCGCTTCATGAATGAATGCTTTGTACTGGCCAGGGGAGTAAATTATTCCATTGCGCTGGAGTCTGCTTTGAAAATTCAGGAAACAACCTATGTCCGGGCTAAGGCCTATGCAACCTCTGATTTCCATCACGGACCCTTTGCCATGATTGAGAATAATATGCCCGTTATCATTTATGCGCCAAAAGGGCCAAGTCTTGCTGATACGATGGAGATGATCGGCAAACTGAAAAGCGCAGGAGCCGATATTCTGACTATATCCAGCGATCCCGGCGTCATCGCCATGGGAGACTGCTCCATTACCACACCTGATTCGGCCAGCGACTTTATCACACCGTTTATCAACACTGCCATAGGGCAGATGTTCGCCTGTGACCTGGCGCTTTTAAAAGGGCTGAGTCCTGACACGCCCAGAGGCTTAACCAAGATCACCATTACACGGTGAAGGTTTTGGCGGTTTTACAAGCTTACATATCAAGGGGGCTGCCGGCATTTTGCCGGCAGCCCCTTCATTATCAAGCCTATTTATTCCGGAAGCGCTTGGGGGTCTATAATTCCTTTTTCAATCAAATAATTCAGAGTGTTCTTATATCCAGGATGAAGAGATTTTGAATATCTGGGTACATTTAATAATATGCCCTTGTCTTTAAATTCAAAGGTGATATCTATGTAACCCTTTTTCCTTGTGGCGGGGCGGTCGAACATGCTTTCCAGGGGATCGTCCAGCGCCAGAATATCCTGTTGATAGGCGGTGAGAAAATCCTGGATGTTCTCGTTGAGTTCAAAGTCGTTAGATGATCCGTCGACAGTGCTATAATAGAGTATTATGCGCTCGATATCGGCGGCAGTTTTGCCGATGATGGGCTCGTACCGCTCTCTTACCCCGGGAATGGACAGATATTTCCTCAAAAGTTCATCCAGCTCTGTATTGTTTTTATACGTTTTGAGGTAATATTGCCGTTCTATGAGAGTACCGTCATTTAATCTGTATGCGAAGTAAAGGCTGCGGTCAATAAAGTTGTTTTGGAGCTCTTCATCGTTGGAGGAGGCGCGCAGTCTGGCTGCAGTGGCCTCATTTTCTTTAAAGAGCGCTTCATTCCTGACAATATAGTCATGAATCTGCCGGGCCAGGGTAATAGCCTCCCGGTTGTCCACGATTCCCTGCATTTCTTTTCGCAGCTCGTCGATGTGAGCGTCTGTCAGAACTCGTGGAGGCTCATCTTCATGATTATAGTTGATTAAATATCTGTCTTTTTGAGGGTCATAGTCTTCGGGCCTCAATGCCAGTTTAAACCTGGAATCCCTGTAGGGAGATATGCACATGAGCTCAACCTCACTGTCCTGTGGTATATGGCGTTCATATCCAAATAAATCAAAGTTGACGCCTAAAATAAGAAGGGACAGAATTACGCCAAAGGCGATAAATCCTTTATAGGCCTTAAAAACGCGGAAGGTTTTCTGAAGAAGCATTTCACACGCGAAATACCCGATCAGCCCGCCAACGAGATACGCCGCTATATAAGCTCCGAGAGAAGATTCCATGTTCAAAATACTGACGATGATATTGCCGATCAGAATGGAAGAGCAAAAAGTTGCGCTGTATTTGAAAATGGGCTTGACAGCAGGAAAGCTGATAACGTCGGTGGCCACTTCCAACTGCCTTTTTTTGTATAGAACCATGCCTGAAATAAGAAAAATAATACCTGCGATTAGATATCCTATCAAGGCCGCCGTAATAGGGCCTTGGTTGCTGTAAAAGTTTGGGAAAATGGATTCCGCCGAATAAAACAGGGGAGACCATACTTCAAAGTTCTGCGAGCGGTTGTTGATATAGCCAAACAGAAAATCGTCCAATGCCATGCCGATCATAAACTCCAGAAATATGGCAATAAAATTGAAAATATAAAAGAAAATGGCCTGGGCGGCAAGGTGACCGGTGAACATACCGGTAAAAACAGCAAAGGTATAAAGCAGAAAGGTCAATACCAAATTGACGCCAAACCACATCAGTATATCATTGGGGTAAGGCAGCCCAAGAACCGTTTCAGCAATAAACAGAATGCAGCTGTTTAAGAAAATAGGAAAAACGACAAGGAAAAATCCCGACAGGTAATTGGTCACATACAAGGTTTCACGGGTTACCGGAAGAGAATGGACCATCGCTGTGTTCCTGGGAAACTGCATATAGGAAAAGACGGCCAATGCGGCGACAATGGTATAAAAACCAAGGAAAATCGGCATGAGGTCATTGCTGGCTTTGAAAATTCTGCCTATTTGATTGATTGTATTCTGATTTGCGGCATGATCCATCCGCATTATTTCGGAGTTTAAATACCCCATTGCAAAGAGGAAAAGAAAAAAGGCATACGAGAATGTAATGAGCCAATAGCGTTTTATATTATTTAAAAAGATCCCTTTGTTAAAGTACGATGTTTTTAACGGCATAATCCATCCCTCCAAGCTCATAGATAAAGATTTCCTCCAGGGAAAGGGGCAGTGCATCCACCAGCAGAGGATTGAGCGTATGTACATGATTTAAAATGTCCTCACGGTTTCCACGGACAATAAGGATCCAGATCCGGCCGCTGGACTGCTTGCTTAAAATATTCAGTTTGTCTATCTCCTCGGGCAGTTTCCCTTCAAAAGCCACCTGGAGCTTTACAATGTTGTTCTGGAGCTCTGACAGGCTGCGCTCAAGGACAATTCTCCCTTCGTGCATGATGCCCACATGGTCGCACACATCCTCCAGTTCCCTTAAATTATGGGAAGATACAAAGACGGTCATTTCCTTCTCGGCCACATCCTGCAGAAGAATGCTCCAGACTTTCCGGCGCATAACCGGGTCCAGCCCGTCTACAGGCTCATCTAGAAGCATAATATGCGGACGGATGCATATGCCCAGCCAGAAAGCCGCCTGCTTCTGCATGCCTCGCGAGAATCTTTTCAGGCTCTTTTTTGGATTGATGGGAAAAATCTCCTGAAGCTTCTGAAAACGGACTTCATCGAAGGATGGATAAATGGATTTGTAATATTTCTTCATGTCCAAAATGGATGCCTGGGGGAAGAAATAGATATCGTCGGGTATGTAGGCTATTCTGGATTTGACGGAAAGGTTTTCAAAAACCGGCTGCCCATCAATGCAGATGGAGCCTGAATCGGGGATAAAAACGCCGGCCAGGTGCTTTATAAGGGTGGTTTTTCCCGCTCCGTTGGGACCCACCAGACCATAAACCGAGCCCTTTTCAACGGTGGCGTTTACGCCGTTCAAAGCGAAAAAACCGTCAAAAGACTTTTTTAGGTCTCTGATTTCTATCATGTTTTGTCTCCTCCTTGTGGAATGACATCATGGACTGCTGCCAGAATGTCGCTTTTAGGCACGCCAAAATAAATAAGCTCGTTTATCGCGTCCCGGATGGTATCATAGAGCTCCTCAATCCGCTTTGAATTAGGGGCTTCGGGTGAAGGCGCCACAAAATTGCCCCGGCCCGTAACAGTGTAGATAAATCCGTCCGACTCCAGATCCCGATAGGCTTTTTGTATGGTATTTGGGTTGATGGATGTGGTTTGGGCCAATTCTCTCACTGAAGGAAGCTTTTCATCCTGCTTCAATGCGCCGGTGACGATCAGTTGCTTAATATTATCCTTAATCTGTTCATAAATGGGCTTTGGATTTCTTAAATCAACAACTATGATAAATATCCCTCCCCTCCACTTTAATAGCAAAGATTAGAAAATCAGTTCTTTACTATAGTGTAGTAAGTGTACTATGCATATTAGTACGCTTATATTATATATTGTAAAAATGCAATGTCAATAGTAACTTCGATTCGTAATTAAGCGCCATGAGTGATGTTTCATACGCCCTCAAGAAAATCCGTCCGGGATTTTATTCGGTAGCTCCGCAATCCTGCTCCGCTGACGTATCGAAACATCACTCTGTCGCTCTGATGCTAGATGGCGAATTAAGGAACAGTAACATGATATTTCGCCGGATAACCGCGGGAAATAACAAAAAGTAAGGCACGCTTGTATTGATATGCAAAACAAATGTATAATATTAAAAGTATAATATGTCCATAGAGAGGCTTAGTTGATCAGTTGAAAAGAATAGGCGTAGTTGCCAATGAGCAGAGAGACATTGGCTATAAACATACAAAAGTAATTGTGGAAAAGCTTTTGGAAAAAGGCTTTGAGGTATTTGTAACCCCGGAGGCAAAAGAGGCTATACAGCTTTCGGTAAGAACGGATCCGATTTTTGATGCTTCGGATTTAATTATATGTGTAGGCGGAGACGGCACTTTTTTGCAAAATGCGCGCAAAGCCTATTTTAAGAAAAAGCCCGTACTGGGAATCAATAAAGGGACTGTAGGCTTTCTGGCCGAGGTGGAGACAAAGGATATTGAAAAAGCGGTCAATAAGCTGGCGGAGGGTGATTTTAAAATCCAACCCCGGCTGGTCCTTCATGTGGAGGTCATACGCTGCGGAGAAAGAGTTTATGAGGATATAGCCATTAATGACGCCGTTGTGACCCGGGCTGCTCTATCCCGCATTTTAAGGCTCCAGGTCATGCTGGATGAGAAATACGTGGATTCTTTTCCCAGCGACGGCATTATTGTGTCAACGCCTACGGGCTCCACAGGTTATTCCCTGTCTGCGGGCGGGCCTATTGTCCCTCCTGATATGAGGCTGATGCTGATTACCCCCATATGTCCTCATATCCTCTATTCGCGGTCTTTTCTCGCGCCTGAATCCCGCACGGTCAAGATCAGTATGGAGAATTGCTGCGAAGCGGACGCTATGGTAACGGTGGATGGCCAGGCGGGATTTGCCCTTGAACAGGGAGATCTCGTTTGTGTCAGCGCCAATCGGAATGATGTACTTTTTGCCTCAGTCACCGAGGTCAATTTCTATGAGGTGCTGAGAGCGAAAATCCACCAATAAACCCTAATACACCATTTCATTGCGGAGGTAAGTATGAAATATAATCGCCATGCAAAAATTCTGGATATCATTGAGGCTTATGAAATTGAAACACAGGATGAACTGGCGGACAAACTCAGAAAAATCGGTATGGATGTTACCCAGGCCACCATTTCAAGGGATATTAAGGAGCTTCGATTAGTCAAGGTGATGACACAGGAGGGGAAATACCGGTACTCGGCCATTCATTCCGAAGGCGGGAACACCAATGACCGACTTCTGGTGATTGTGAAGGAAGCCTTCGTCTCCTGCGACTATGCCAACAATATCCTTGTTATAAAGACCCTGCCGGGTATGGCCCAGGCTGTCGCCGCCACAATGGATTCCCTCGGCTGGAACGATATCGTGGGAACCATTGCGGGAGATGATACCATTCTGGTTATCTGCCGCGCTGAAAAGATCGCCGAGGAGCTAATGGATAAATTAACACGCATGGTAAGAGGAGTGTCCTGACAGATGTTGGTTCAGCTTCAAATTGAGAATGTGGCAATTATTGAAAAGCTTAATATTGCATTGTCTGAAGGCTTTAATGTATTGACCGGAGAAACCGGGGCAGGCAAATCAATCATTATCGATTCCCTCAATGCTCTTTTGGGTTCCCGCATTTCCAGGGAGTTGATTCGGTCGGGTGTGGAAAAGGCCACTGTTCAGGGGCTTTTTTCTTATAGTGGTTCATTTCAGGAGAGTTCTGCCCGGCCTGAACACTTTGGTTCAGCCGGTTCCCGAGCCAATGGCTCTTCTTCGCAAGATAGGGTGTCTTCCTTGAGCGGACTCCTTGAATCCTTTGGCATTCCCCAGGAGGATCAAACGGTTCTGATCTCCCGGACCTTTACCGAAAACGGAAAAAATGTCTGCAGGGTAAACGGGACAATGGTAACAGTGGGCATGCTAAGAGAAATTGGCCAGAAGCTGGTGGATATTCATGGTCAGCACGACAACCAGTCGCTTTTGAGACCTGAAACCCATATTGCTCTTCTTGACCTGTTCTCCGGGGAGGAGCTCCTCAGAATGAAAATGGAATACCAGAAAGAGCTGGAAAAGCTGAATGGGCTTAGAGCAAAACTAAAATCTCTTTCGGGTGGGGGCAAGGAGCGGGAGCGCACCATGGATATGCTGCGCTTCCAGATTAATGAGATCGAAAGAGCGGGGCTTACTGCCGGGGAAGATCAGGAGCTTGAGCGCCAGAGCAGAATTCTGGCCCATGCAGAGGAGATTATCGCTGCCTTTTCAAATGCTTATGAGTTGATTCAAGGTGATGACGGCGAGAACAAAAGCGCCCTGGACAAATTGGGCCTGTCGCTGGAAGCCATTCAAAAGATTGAGGAGCTGAATCCTGCCTATGCATTGATTGCAGCAGGCCTGACAGAGACTCAGGAAAAACTTTCCGATATCAGCCGGGAAATGCGTTTGGTCCGGGATGATATGGAATATGATCCCCGGCTTCATAAAAGCATTGAGGAACGCATAAGCTCGATTCAAAGCTTGAAGCGCAAATACGGCGAAACCATCGACGATGTTCTGGGCTTTTTGAAAAATGCCAAAGAACGGCTGGAAGAGATGGAAAAAAGCGAAGAGCTGATTAAGGTAATCAACGGGGACATTGAAAGCACGGAAAAGAGTCTGCATAAAAAATGCGCAGAGCTGAACCGTCTGAGATGCCGGGCCGCAAAAGTGCTGGAAGCTGGTATTTCAAAAGAGCTGGCAGATCTGGAAATGCCCAAAACACAGTTCACGGTATCCATTATTTCCTGTCCTGATGAAGGGTTTAATCAGGACGGCACCGACAAAGTTGAATTTCTGTTTTCCTCCAATCCGGGGGAGCCGGTAAAGCCCCTTTCAAAAATTGCATCAGGCGGGGAAATGTCAAGGGTCATGCTGGCGGTAAAATCAATTTTGGCCGATATTGACGCTGTTCCTACGCTGGTGTTTGACGAAATTGACGCGGGGGTCAGCGGCAAGGCCGCTTCAAAGGTCGGTGAAAAGTTAAAGGCGGTGGCCGGCAGGCACCAGGTGATCTGCATCACCCATCATGCGCAGATAGCCAGCCTGGCCGACGCTCATTACCTGATCCGGAAAAAGGAACAGCTTGGCCGGACACTTACCTTTGTCAGCCGTTTGGAAGCGGATGCCAGGGAAAATGAAATAACCCGCCTGCTGAGTGGAGAACATATGACCGATGCCGCCCGGACCCTTGCCCGGGAGCTATTGAAGAATGACAGAAAGGCCAAAAAATTATGATCATTAAAAAGGCTGAATTTATCATAACCGCAGTGGATCCGTTGGGATACCCGGATAATGGCTGGCCCGAGATCGCCCTTGCCGGCAGGTCCAATGTGGGAAAATCCTCACTGATCAATGCGCTGCTTAACAGAAAAGCCATCGCCAGGGTTGGCAATACACCCGGCAAAACTCGTGTCATTAATTTTTACAACGTCAATGACGGGCTTATGCTGGTGGATCTGCCGGGCTACGGCTATGCAAAGGTGTCCAAAGCGGAGAAGAAATCCTGGGGAAAGCTTGCCGAAACCTATCTGGCTGTCAGGAAAACCCTTCGGACAATATTGCTTCTGGTGGATATCCGCCATGAACCCACCGAAGATGACTGTATCATGATGGATTATATCAGGCAGACGGGGAGAGCGCCTGTCATTGTTGCCACCAAAGCCGACAAGATCTCCCGGGTCGAGTATAAAAAGCAAACTGACATGATCCGAACGGTTCTTAACCTGGCTGAGGACATCCGGGTCATCCCCTTCTCATCTATTAAACGAATCGGGATTGAAGAGGTCTGGTCCGCTATAGAAAACATTATGAAATGAGAGTGATAGAATGGTTGCAGAAATTCTTGCAGTCGGAACCGAATTATTGATGGGGCAGATCAGCAATACTGATGCCCAGTATCTTTCCAGAAGACTCAACGAAGTGGGTATAGGTGTTTTTTACCATAGTGTGGTCGGGGATAATCCCCGGCGCCTTAAAGAAAGCCTCAAACTGGCTTTGAGCCGGGCGGACATAGTGATTACAACAGGCGGCTTAGGGCCTACCGAGGACGATTTGACCAAAGAGACCATTGCGGAGGCCATGGGCCGGAAACTGGTCGTTCATGACGAGACCTATCGGGCCATTGCCCAATTTTTTGAAAAACAGAACCGTAAAATGATGGAGAACAATGCGAAGCAGGCTTATCTTCCTGAAAACAGCATGATTATTCCAAACCATAACGGCACCGCTCCGGGATGCATCATTGAAAACGGCGGGCAAATTGTGGTTATGCTGCCGGGCCCGCCCAAGGAAATGATCCCCATGTTTGAAGAGACAGTATTTCCGTACCTAGAAAAAAAGACGGGCCAGACCATTTATTCCAGAATGCTGAAGATTTTCGGAATCGGAGAGTCCGAGATGGAAACGCGCATCATGGATATCATTGATGCCCAGACCAACCCGACCATTGCGCCTTATGTAGGAGCAGGCGAGGTCGTGATCCGTGTTTCGGCCCGGTGCAGGAATAAAAACGAAGCGGATGAACTGATCGACCCCGTTGTCCAAAAAATCAAGGATCGTTTGGGCAGCCACCTTTTTGCCATCAATGGAGAAACCATGGAGGAAGTGGCCGTTGCACTTTTAAAAGAGAAAGAGATCACCATTTCAGTTGCGGAATCCTGTACGGGAGGCATGCTTGCATCCCGGCTGGTCAATGTTCCGGGTGTGTCGGAGATATTTGAAAGAGGTTTTGTCACTTATTCCAATAAGTCTAAAATAGAAGAGCTGAGCGTTTCCAAGGATACTCTGGATTCCTTCGGCGCTGTGAGCAAAGAGACGGCTCTGGAGATGGTGAGGGGACTTGTCCGCAGAACCGGTACCCGTGCAGGAATTTCCATTACAGGCATAGCAGGGCCTGGCGGAGAAACCGATAATAAGCCTGCAGGGCTTGTATATATTGCCATAAGTTTAGATGGAAATGAAATATGCAGAGAATTCAAATTTATAGGGGATCGGGAAAGGGTACGGACCATGTCCTGCCTCAATGCCCTTAATATGCTCAGAAAGATGATACTCGGGCTCTAGAGCTTGGGTTGAAAATGGAGAACAATATGAACAGTCAAGATACTGCAAAGAAGCTTACAGGGGCAGCGTTCATTGTTATGTCCGCGACTCTTTTAAGCAGGATTACAGGCTTTCTAAGGACATTGCTTATATCAACCTATATGATGCCCCAGGGCTATTCCGATGAATTCCTGCTGGCCTTTACACTTCCGGATCTGGTCTATGACCTGCTGGCAGGAGGCGCCATTGCCGCTGCCATGATCCCTGTGTTGTCTACCTACTTGGCCAAGGACAATGAAAAAACGGGCTGGAAAGCGGTTAGCACCTTCATGAACTTAAGTGTCATTTTTATGCTGGCTCTGGAGCTGGTTTTCTTTATCTTTACCGATGAATTGCTAGGGGTTCTGGCCGCAGGCTACAATGGGGTCAACTCAGGGGACAGGGAACTGCTCATCCGGCTTACCCGCATTCTTTTGCTTTCAGCCCCCTTTATGATGATGGCGGGGCAGTTCAATGGCATTTTAAATTCTTATAAGCATTTTACCGCCGCGGCCTTTGGTCCGGTTATTTATAATATCTGCACCATTTTAAGCATCGCAGCCTTTGGCAAAACCAGTGCGGAATTAACGTCATGGGGGGTTGTGCTCGGAGCGGCGATATTCTTCTTGATTCAGTTGGCCGCAACGCGCAAGCATTTTATCTATTACAGACCAAAACTGTTTATCAGAAATCAGGCTTTCAGGGAGCTCATTTACCTGGCTGTCCCCTCGCTGCTTTCATCCACTATCATAGAAATCAATCTCATTATCACCAGGGGCTATGCTACCTACTATGATCAGGGAATGCTGACGCTTCTGAACAACGCAAACCGGACCTGGCAGCTTCCGCTGGGCATCTTTGCCCAGAGCATCGGCATCGCACTGCTGCCGACACTTTCAGAGCATTTTGCATCAAAAAACCTGGATGACTTCAAGGATGTTCTGTATAAAGGGCTTAAGGTAGTATTTCTGCTGTCCCTGCCCACATGCGTCATCATGATGATTATGAGCCCGGACATCATGCGTGTTCTATTTAAATGGGGGAGCAGTTTTTCAGAGCTGAATGTTTTTTACAGCGGATTGTGTCTGTTTGCCTATTCGGCTGCCCTGGTATTTGCTTCAACAATGGCTCTCATGACCCGTGCCTTCTATTCCATACATGACAGCAAGACCCCTTTGATAGGCGGTCTTATCGGCATCGGGACAAATTACCTGTTCAACAGCTTTTTCATGACATTTACAGGCATCGGGATAGCCGGGACAGCGCTGGCCTATTCCCTGTCGGCCTGTGTGAATATGCTGATTCTCCTTTTCGCGTTTAAGAGTAAAACCGGCATTGATGTCTTGTTTGAAAATTTCAGACATATTTTGAAGGTGGGGGGGGCTGTTATCCCTGCCGGAGTTATTACGTACTTAGCTAAATTAGTGATCCGTCCTAATGTTGAATCTAAAATAAGCCAGGTCATTGCATTGATTATTCCCATGGCAGCCGGCCTTGGGGTCTTCTGGCTGATTTTAATGAAAATGAAGGTGCCGGAAATACAGTATATCAATCATCTGGTGCTTTCAAAAATTCACAGAAAACAGCGGAGTTCGGAGGCAGAGAATCTGTAACTATAAAAAATTCATTAGATGTAAAAATATAACACAAAAAGTTCTTGACGTCTTCGAATAAGTATATTATAATGAGAACAAATGTTCGATAAAGGAGGGCTCGCCGCAAGGCTTGTTATGGATGAGAAGAAAAAAGCATTGGATTTGGTCATGAGCCAGATAGAGAAACAATTTGGCAAAGGTGCGGTCATGAAGCTAGGTGAAGTATCCCATGTCACGACGGACTGCATTTCAACGGGTGCCCTTTCCCTGGATATTGCGCTTGGAGTCGGTGGCCTTCCCCGGGGAAGGATTATAGAGGTTTATGGCCCTGAATCCTCAGGCAAGACCACTGTCGCCCTCCACGCTGTTGCTGAGGCTCAGAAAGCAGGGGGCGAGGCGGCGTTTATCGATGCGGAGCATGCTTTGGATCCCGTCTATGCCAAGAATCTCGGGGTGGATATTGACAACCTTATTGTTGCCCAGCCCGATACCGGCGAGCAGGGGCTGGAGATCGCCGAAGCTCTTGTTCGAAGCGGCGCTATTGACATCATCGTCATTGACTCTGTCGCAGCATTGGTTCCCAAGGCTGAGATCGACGGTGAAATGGGGGATCAGTTTGTAGGCCTTCAGGCAAGGCTTATGTCCCAAGCCATGAGGAAGCTCTCAGGCGTCGTCAGCAAATCCAAAACGGTGGCTGTTTTTATTAACCAGCTGAGGGAAAAGGTTGGAGTCATGTTCGGAAGTCCTGAAGTTACACCCGGCGGCCGCGCATTGAAATTTTATTCCTCGGTGCGCCTGGATGTCAGAAGAGTGGAGACTTTGAAGGAAGGCAGCGAAGCCATAGGCAACCGCACAAGGGTCAAGGTTGCTAAGAACAAAGTAGCGCCGCCTTTTAAAGAAGCTGAATTTGATATCATTTATGGCCAGGGTATTTCCAGGGAGGGCTGTATCCTGGATGTGGGCGTTTCTCTGGAAATTGTAAAAAAGAGCGGCGCCTGGTTCTCCTATGGGGAGCAGCGAATCGGTCAGGGCCGGGAAAATGTGAAGAGGTTCTTAAGGGAGAATCCCGAAATAGCCAAGGAAATTGAAGGAAAAATCAAAGCTGAATATGAAAAGGCTTTTTTGAGCAGTGTTGAGGTCCACGCGGCCGATGAAGAGCCCGAATAATAAATTTCAGTGATATACATAACTCTTCCTGGAAGGATATAACTTCCGGGAAGGGTTTTTTGTATAAGAAATCGAAGATTTCGAACGGGTGCCCGAGAGCATTGAAACATGTCTATGAGGACATGTTATAATAACATCGAGCTCATTATGATTTAAACAGGTGAAACGATATGATCATTACTTCAGTAGAAGAATCCAGGGCGAATAAAATGGTTCGGATCTTTATTGACCATCATTATGCTTTTGCCATTCCGCAAGAGGACTATATCAGAAATCATCTTTATGAGGAAGGGGAGATCACAGCCGAAAGGCTGGAGCATATCCGAAAAGATGTATTGGTTCGTGCGGCAAGGGAAAAAGGC